>OFGR01000018.1_pt1 | contig 139749 bp, 127 predicted proteins | sample 1521811 | NCBI WGS metagenome assembly OFGR01 (sample SAMEA3504098, study PRJEB24116) | mouse gut metagenome | biome: mouse gut; feature: mouse-associated habitat; material: faeces | place: Denmark | collected 2011 | reverse complement strand
AGCAATTCAGTGATAAGCTGATCGGCCGTCTGATCCAGTTCGCCCTCTCCCTCACCGGCAAGCCGGGTGGTGAGACCGAGACGGAAGGCTTCTTCCCCGCCTACAATCGTCCCCAGTGCCATCCATTCGGCTGTTTTGGCAGTACCCACGATGCGCTCCAGGGAATAGATCATGTTTGTATCGCCGGAGAAGGCCATGTTGCTGAATGCAAAGACAAACTTGCTTTTGACGGACATGACCCGGAAGTCACATGCCAGGGCGACGGCAGCACCCGCGCCGGTTGCAACACCGTTGATCTTCGCCACAACCGGCTTGGGGCAAAGGCGGATGGCATTGATCATCATCCCTGTTTTGAGCACCTCGCTGTGATGAAAGCCCTTGCCCTCATCGATCCGGCGCTTAAAATGCTTGATATCCCCGCCGGAAGAGAAGTGCTTTCCGGCGCCGGTAATGACTACAACCCGGACAGAGGCATCCTTGCTACAATCCTCCATTGCTTCCCGAACCGAAACTTCTCCATATGCCGGTTTTAACCGCTGCATAATTTCATCCTCTGTATGCGTTTCCCACAAAGAAATCACATCATACGCCGCATCGTCCACCACATGCACAGCTCCGCTGTTCACGTCCAACACAATATTATAGCCGTTGTTTTTATACTGATGAACCACTACAATATGCCCTCACTTCCTATACACATAACAACAAATGACCGCACGCTGCGCGCGCGGCCCATTATGTAATCCAAATAAAATCTACTTTCCATTCTCACAAGACTGGTTGCCAACCGTGCAGGAAGTCTTGCATGCTGACTGGCAAGAAGTCTGGCACTCTCCGCATCCGCCCTTCTTCAACGTATTCTGTAATCTCTTTGTATTTAATGTTTTTACATGTTTCATAATAAAATCTCCTTTTCTCTCTGCCGTCAAAACTAATAAATCCGGCTCATATTCGAAAGACATTATACCACAAATCTCCCAATATGAAAAGCTTTTTTTCAAACTATCGGCAGAAATCGCTTCTGCATACAACGGATCATTCTAAATTTCTGTCATGACTGATATCTTTCAGGAACTGAAAAATGAAATGTCAGCGCATAACGTTCTTCATCTTCTAAATTATATTAGGAACTGGAAAAATGAAACGTCAGAACATAGCGTTCTTCATCTTCTAAATAATATATAGAAGAAATATTTTCACAATAGTCGGAAATATGCTGTTCCGTAATAAAATAGTCCATTGCCATACGATAAATGTCCTGTGACGAAAATTTTACCGCAAGCTCCTCACCGCCCCCATTCCAGACCTCTGCCAAAAGCGTTCCGACCGCCTGTGGGTTCCAATCCGTAAAATAACGGTTCTCCCTGACAAAATAGTTGCACGCCATACTGCTGCACACTGGCAGGGGAAAGCTGTTATCAAATGTATGCGTCCGCTCTATTTCTTCTGTTGTCATTGCCATATAGCTGTAATTGACATGTTTGCCTGACTGGCTGGAATGATCCAGATATCTGGAATTGCCCCATGTCGTATCCATATAATAATACGCCCCGTCTAAACAGATTAAATTCCACGCATGGGACTCCCCATTCGCCCTTCCCGTCACAATCACACTTTGGATGCCAAGCTGTTTTAAAAGATATTGCGCGGCGCTTGCATATCCCTGACACACTGTTGCGCGGTTCAAAAATGCGCTGATAATATTCTGGTTATGCTCCACCGAAGAATCATAGTCAACATTCTGCGCCAATATTTCAAAGACATACTTCGCCTTTTCATAGTCTGTATCCGTAATGGAAATTCCTGCAAGGAGTTCTTCCACCGAACCGTCAATCTGCTGTTGGAACCTCTGGCGCTCCTCATAATCCATAATATATTTCGGCGTAAACTCCATTCCCGTTAATTCCCCGCCTCTGGTATACTGGGTATACACATAGCCCGACATCCAAAACAATCCGCCATAATCCGCGCATACCGCCCGATACGCCCGTTCTAACACTTCCGTATCTAATGTAGAAACTTCTGTATTTTCCGTATGCTCAAGCGCTGTTTTTAACACTTCCTGATAAACCGTCTGTTCTTCTTGCGTCAAAGTTAAAAACGCGTAATCCTCCGCATGTATCTCCTGATCCCCCAACGGCTTTTGTTCCTCGCCGTCCTGCTGGACACTAGACGGTTCTTCCGTTTCCAACGCTTCCTGTTCCGTTTCCGGAGAAAGCCCGTTTTCACGGGCCTGTTTCTGTTTTTGCTTTGCTTTTGGCTTTGGTTTTGGTTTTGCATCTTCTGCTTTGCCTAAAAATTCCGTTTTTAAAACTTCATACTGCTCTGTCAGCGCGCAGCCTGCCTGAAAACTCATCAACAAAATAGCCACGCCTGCCAAAGCCGCCTTATGTAGTTTCATTTTTATGCCCCCGTTAAAAAATTAAATAAGTATTATTTTACTACATTCTTTGGATTTTTCCTAGGACTTATGTTAAAATAGATGTATCTTTTTAAATGAGGTGTGACTTTGATAGCATTAAAACTGACCGATATAAAAACTTTTATGAATCAACTGCTGTGCAGTGAACTATTCGACAACTTTCTTCTGGCAGAAGCTTCCATCGCCAAAGATGCAACCTTTCATATTGACGGCCATATCAACGCTTCCTATTACTCCACAGAAGAAATCGAAGAAACCGGACTAAACGGAATCTCTGTTCTCCCCTATTCCAAACTCCGCCCTGCCTGCTACCAGCTAATCCGTGGAAGGCATACTCCCGTCTCGTTTAAATTTATCCTAATGCTCTCGCCGGAAAATATGGCAAACACCCTTGCCCGTTCCGCAAGCCGCCTGACCGTCCGTGACATTAGCGGAATTTTTATTAATTTAGCATTTCATAACGGAGAACTTACCTTAACCACCGGCATTTCCTATGCCGTCTTTACGGAAGATCGCACTTTAGAACACGAATGGGATGCGATGGCCAAAAAATTCCTGAATAAATATGCAATATCTTTCGAAGAACTTTAATGGTTCCGCTTTACTTTTCCTACCAAATATGTTATAGTTAAATTATGCATACGATAGCATATATTATTTTTTGGAGGTACTGTGATGAACAAAGGTACAGTAAAATGGTTCAACAATCAAAAGGGATATGGTTTCATCTCCGATGAATCCGGTAACGATGTATTCGTTCATTACTCAGGGCTCAGCATGGAGGGCTTTAAATCTTTAGATGAAGGCGCTACCGTTGAGTTTGAGATCGTGGATGGGGCAAAGGGACCACAGGCAACCAACGTAACTGTAGTAAATTAGTCTGAATTAATTTACTACCAACTTAATCACCTACTTTTCAACGTACCTTTTTCATAATATACAGTGATGATTAAGATAGTGGAACAGGAAATGATTAATTGAAAATCCATAGAAAAACCGATTGAAAGGCAAACGTTTTTCAATCGGTTTTTTTTGCCAGAACGCCCAATCTGTTCCGTTACTTTTTAGAACTGGAATTATATCTGTAAATCCGGAATATATAGTAACCGATTGTCCCAATCACGCCAACCATAATGAAAAGGCTGTACGCCGCATTCATTTCTACACTGATGGCGTCCGCAACCGAAGGCGCCAATACGCCCACAATCAAAAGCAGCTTACTGTTTCTTACCATACGGACTGCATACATACGAACTGCTTCCTGAAGAACTTCCGAACTTCCATTCAGCAATTCCGGATAAATCTGTAAAACCGTCATGCCCACATAAAGAAGAACCACCGGCGCCAAATGATAAAACATAGTCAGAATGCCGCTTTCATATATATACGCATAATAAATCTGCAATCCGAAAAAAACACAGACTGCAACCGCTGTAATTGCTTCTATTATAATTTCCCAAACTTCCGGATCTTTTTTGCCCATGCCATCACTCCACGGAACTGAAATTTTACTTCAAGATTGAAACAGGATATGTTATACTGATAAAAATAATAATAAGAGGGGAACAAACACAGATATGTACATTCAATTAAACGGACAAGTCATTTATTATGAAAAAACCGGAGAAGGATCTCCTGTAATTTTAGCGCATGGAAACCACGAATCCCATAAAATCTTCGACGCGCTCATTCCCAAACTTTCCAAAAAACACACCGTATACGCCATAGACAGCAGGGGACACGGTTTAAGCGCATCAACGGAAGAATTTCATTATGCCGATATGGCAGAAGACATCGCTGCGTTCGTACATGCGCTCGATTTAAACCTGCCTGCCTTTTTCGGCTTCAGTGACGGCGGAATCATCGGTCTAATCGCCGCTTCCCGCTATCCTGCCATGTTTTCTGCGCTTGCCGTTGGCGGAGCAAACCTAACTCCATCCGGAATGAAAGCTCTGCCAAAACTTGCTATCCGCTTCCTTAATCTGAAAAAGAAAGACCCGCTCACCCGCCTTATGCTCAAAGAACCGCATATTACGAAATCTGATCTTTCAAAAATCACGGCGCCGACCCTCGTCCTTGCCGGCTCAAAGGATATGATAAAAAAACGGGAAACGAAACGGATCGCCGCTTCCATTCCACACGCTTCCTTAAAAATACTGTCCGGCGAAACCCATTCCAGCTATATCGTACATAGTTCAAAACTCTATCCCGTATTGGATAAGTTTTTTTTGAGAAACGGCTGTTAAGCCTGAACTTACTTTTATTCTTTATAAATTTTAAAAAATGGCTGTTACGCAAAACTTACTCGTCTTCCTCTAAATCTTTCTGCGCGATTGCGGCTACAGCGCTGGTAACTGCCGACACGACAGTAACTACTGCAACTGTAATCACAAATAAAACAAGAATCACTAAAAATATAAATAACCCGCCTTCTGTCATAGTTTCATCTTCTTTCCAAATAAGATTTGTTTCTGATGGCAGTATATCACAGACGGCTCTAAAATTCAATGAAAATCATTTACTTTTCACAGAATCGGATGCAAAAATGCCTTAAATTAAGATTTGATTTCCTCCCGTATCCGTTCCGGTTTAATATTCAGATAGCTGCACAGATCTAAAAATTCCTCTGCGCTTAATTCTTCATCCATTTCGCCTGTAAGCTTCTTTTCCGGCAACTGAAGCATAAAAGAAAGTTCCTTTACCGAATATCCCTGATCTTTAATATAATTCGCAATCCATTCCATTACATTTCTACTCTGCATAAAAAACCTTCCTTTTCTTATTATCTGAGATTTATTACCATTATATTCTTTTATTAACAGATTTTCAACCTTCGTTTTATGAAAAACTAAGAATTATTTGACGGAGTTTGGATACTGCTATAATATAATGTTATCAGAATAGTTTTTTACCATCGGAGGTTCTTATGAAAAATAAAATGATTGCAAAGACACTCAAAGAGGCCAGAAAGCAAAATGCGCTTTCCGTAAAAGAAGTTGTAGGCAAATTAAAGGAGAAAAACATCTCCGTTTCCGCAAAAACAATCTATGGTTGGGAAAATGCCCAGTCGCAGCCGAATGCAGACACTTTATTGCTTCTTTGTGAAATTTATAATATCAAAAATATACTTGGAAGTTTTGGATATAACGACGAACCGCCGCTTCGGATCACACATTTTGAAGAAGACTTGATTTTACATATCAGACAACATCCGGAAATGCTGTCTGCTGTAAAAAAGCTGGTAGATTTTAATTAATACAGCCATGGGGCGAAGGTTTGATTTAAAAAACCTTCCGCCCCTTTTTACGTTTCCAAACGCAAATCCCTAAAAACAATGCCAGACTGCCGGCGCTTAACGCCGCGCCTTCTTTTAAGCCTTCCGTCTGATAACGCAATGTAATGCGATGCCTGCCCTTAGACAAGGGAACTTCCATGAGACTGTCCATAAACGCCCTGCTTTCTGTTTCCACCCCATCTACATATACGGTAAACCCATCTTCTTTCGGAATCGACAATAGCAGATTTCCGGCTTTTTTTACATCAATATGGCCTTCTATCTTTGTATCGGAAAAAACGTCTATCTCCATGGTCTGTTCATTGAGCGTCCGAAATGCATCTAAAAACGCGTCCATATTTAAGCAGTATACTTTGACTTGAAACTCCGAAACATTCGAACTGTTGGTAATTTTAACCGTATCGCCAGCCCTGCACCAGCCCAAATCCAAGATATACCCATGGTTGCATTTCGTAAACTTCCTGACTTTTTTGCCATTCGCCACCGTCAGGTTTGTCACGGAAGTGTCTGTATACGTCCCATAGTAGTATCCGTCCTCCGTAATCGGGATTTCCGTTTTCTCATCTAACGCTTTTACATCTCCGTTAAATGGCAATAACATATCTTCTTTTGCGCCAAGCGCATACGCCAAACGGTTTAAATTTGCGATTGGAACTCCACTTTTCGCATTCCAGTCCGCTTCTAACCCAGAATCAGTCATAAAGCCGAGGGGAAGCGTATACAAATTCTGATAAATAAAATTTTTCCCATCTCCCGCAATATACATACGCAGCGGGCATTCCTCATACGGACTTTGCGAAATTAAATATTTGACGGAAAGCATAGCGGAAAGCAAAGGCGTCGAGCCGCTGTAACTGTAAAAATTCTTGCCGCCCTCCATGCCTGCCTTCCGGTAAAACCTGCTGACTCCAATATTCATCAGGGAAGAAAAAATAGTGGAAGAAGAATAACCGTAAATCGCAGCGTCGTTTTTCGTTAAGCGTTCCATTTCTTCCGTCCGGTAAAACGGTTCCATTTCCTCATCTTCCACTTGCTTTAACAGCGTTTGCGCAGATTCCCAATTTTTAGTGTAACTTTCACGGTTAATCGTTGAAAATCCCGTTACGCTGAAATTCCACAGCGCTTCAAACACTGCCACAACCGCCAGAACATTCAAGGCAAGCGGCTTAAGCCATGCCGTCCCCTTTTTCAAAGCAACAAGCAGCGCCGCATATACTGCCGTCCAAACAAAGGTCATGCGTATGGAAGATCCCGTAACCATTCCTGAATCCACCACAGAAACCGCCGCCGTCAAAAATGCGGCCGTCAAAAAAACGCCTAACCCGATATGCCAAAACCGGCTGCCCTCCCTTTTTAGATACGTTTCATATGCCATTACTAAAATTAAAAAAACATAGAGAAACGCCTGCCTTGCCGGAAGGGAATCTGGGAAATGCAGACCATGCCAGATAAAATCCAGCATATTATTCGAAAAGCCTGCCCAAAAAAGCAGTAAAAAAGCGGCATTTTTTATTTTTTTCTTCCATGAAATGTTCCGGTTGCAAAAATAAAGCGTCAAAAACAAAAAAACCGCCGCGCCACAATATAAATTAGGCCAATGTTCACGCCCCGTATATTCCTTCACTGAGATGCAATGCCTAGAAAGCATAGAAATCCAATCAAAATACCACTCCATCTTCTCCGGAAACGTAAGCCCCGCGGAACCGCTGTAGCCCAATGCCGCCGAAACAGGCAGGATTAGAATGCCGCCCATGCCTCCTGCAAGAAGGGAATACAGACAAAATCTTCCTGCCGCAGACAGCGCTTCTTTGATCCCATGACATTCTTCCAGACAAACCGCCACAAACCAGAATGCCAAAAAAATGCAAAGCATAATCGCTATATAAAAATTAGAAAGGATCGCCACTGCAAGGCTTATGCAGTACAGCCCGCATCGGCCCTCTTTCACAAGACGTTCCGCCCCAAGTATGGCAAGCGGCGCCAACACAAGGCAATCCAGCCACATTATATTCCAGCTATACGCCGCCATATAGCCGGAAAGCGCATAAAACAAAGAAAATGCCACAACTGCAAAATCCCTGCTTTTAAAATGATTCGATAAATAAATGGAAAACGTCAATCCACACAATCCGATTTTCAGCAAAATAAGAACCGTCATAAATTCAATCACATGCGCAGAAGGGCAAAATGCCACAAACCAGTTAAGCGGACTTGCCAGATAATACGCATACAACGCCACAAAATCCGATCCTAGCCCTAAATGAAAGGAATACATCAGGCTTTTCGCGTTTTTTAACTTATCCATAAGTTCCGTAAAAAACGGTTCATATTGATGATACATATCAATATGCAGAATGCAGTTTTCCCCAAATGGATAGACTTTGTTCCTCATGCAAATCAGAATTAAAAGCAGAATTGGAAGCAGACATGCGCATATATATAATTTCCAGTTGGTTTCCCGCTTTACCATAACAACTCCTCTAGTCTTGTTTCTCAAAAAGCTGATAATATTGAAGTTTCTTATATTCTTCTATATCCGGCTGCGCCGCTTCTTCATTTGGACGCTCTGCCGCAGATAAAACCGGATAAGATTTGGAAAGCCCTTTTAAATAATTTTGATATGCCGAAAGAGGAAGACCCGCTGTCTCCAAAACCTTTCCGCCCAAATAATTCACGCTCATATCCGCATCGTTTTCTGTCCCAATCTCATAATTTGCCCAAATCAGATAGGGAACCTGATACCGAAGTTTATTCTCCTCCTCTGTCAAAGAACGGTAACTCTTTCCCTGTAACTGCCAAATTGGCTCCGCCACAACGTCATTTGGCTGGTGATCCCCGAAAAAAACAACCAAAACAGGTTCTTCTTGTTTGGAAAAATAAGAAATTAAGCGTTCTAAAGCCTGATCCGTTTTCTGAATCAGGGACAAATAAGTGGAAAGAGAATAGGAAGAAGCCCCTTCTACAGTAATATGCGGCGTAAAATTCTCATATGCATCCCCATACGAACCATGATTTTGCATCGTCACCTGAAATGCGAACATCGGCTGATTTGGTTCTTTTTGCTCAAACGTTTCAATCAATTTATCCACACAGGACTCGTCACTGACAAACTTCCGTACATAGGAACAGTTTTTATACGATTCTAAAAACTCCATATGGGAAAACCCAAGAAGCGGATACACGCTCTCCCTGTCCCAGCCATTTGACAAATAAGGATGCATGGCATATGTCTCATAGCCCAAATCCCGCAAATAAGAAGGCAGCGCCGGAATCTCATGTTTGATATACTGCTGGTAAGGAACGCTCCCCTGAGGCAAAAACGCCATTGTATGTCCCGTTAAAAACTCAAATTCTGTATTCGCAGTGTTTCCGCCGCAGACGGACGCGCTCAAATAGCCTGTGACGGTATTTTTTGCATCCTGAAACATACTGCGGAAATAAGGCATATAATCTTCGCTTGGAGAAAATTCCCCTAAAACGCCCAAGTCCGAAAACGCTTCGTCCATTATAACAATAATATTCGGCTTTTGGGCAGGCTCTGTCTCTTTTTCCGGCTCATAGGCATCTAAAAGCTCTTTGGCTTCTTCTTTTTGGTATCCCTTTGGCTTTTCCACTGCCAGATATGGCATCTGCATCACCATAGTCAGCGCAAACCCATTGACCTGCCACATATAAACCGGAGTAAATAGTTTATTGTACATCAAATGGCGGTTCTGAAAATCTTCTTTTTGCAATATGCTTACAAACGCGCCGAATCCAAGACAAAAAACCACGGCCAGAACAAGGCTTTCATGCCACTTCCACTTTTTGAGATCCAATTCCAAAAATCCTGCCAGACAAAAAACCGCCAAAAATCCCGCCACAACACAGACAACTTGGAATGACGGCATAAAATTATAAGAATCCGCTACATTTAAGGCTGTTTTTACAGAGAAAATATCCCATGGCGCAAGTGGAAGCGAACGGAACGTATAAACATAATAATTCACAAGCCCAAAGAGCATTGCAAACGCCCCTTCGATCCAAAGCGCCAGTTTCACGCTCCGAAACAGAAAGAACAGAATCACAGCCACCCATATATATAATATGATGCTGAAAACCTGCGGCCAGATTCTGACTTCCGTAAATCCGTTGTGCGTGTAAGCTTCCAGCAGATAAAAGTACACTGCCGGAAAAAAAATCAGCCCTATAATAGAAGATAATCGTTTTACTTTCTGTTTCATACTATTTATTTTTTAATTTTCACAGCTTTTATCTTACTATATGCGCCATACTTTTTCTTTCCTGATACGGATTCTTTCTGGTACATACGCGCCTGAACATAGTATGTCCTGCCTTTTTTCAGATTTTTGATGGTGTAAGAAATTTCTTCTGTTGTCTGTGTTTTTGCAGAAGACATGTTCTGATTCAGGGAATAGCGGATTTGATAGCCGCTCGCTTTCTTGTTCTTCTTGATTTTAACTTTTAATTTTCCCGAACTGCTTTTTGCCGAAGCAATATTGACTTTGACAGGTTTCACCTTTGCCCAACGCGCATAATATGTCTGATTTCCTTTTATCACTGTTTTTTCACTGACTTTGCTTCCGCCGGACTTTTTCGTATACCAGCCCAAAAAGGCATAATTCTTCCGCTTAGGCTGCTCTAATTTCCCAAGTTTTGCCTGATGGTTTACGGACTGCGTTTTCTGTTTCACGTTCTTCTTTTTAATATAACCGCCGTTCGCCATAAATTTCACGGTATATTTCGGGATTACGCTTAACTCCGTGACAGAACTGTCGTAATAAGCATTACGGACTGCCGCCGCGCGGATTTTTACCACATCATTCACTTCAAAAACCCCAGTGTATTTTTTCGCTTTGGTAAATGCGACTGACGGGTTAGAACCGTCCGTGGTATAGAAAATAGACGCATTATTTGGAGACGTCATCTGCACCCGGTTACCGGATACGGTAATCTGTGGCGCCTGCAAAGTGGCCGATGGAGTGTAAATTGTCCCAATCTCTGTCATTGTAGCGCCAGAATCATAGATTAATTCCGGCAGGTATCCCATCCAAATCGCTTCCGGCGTATGGGAAGCGACATTTCTCGGATCATCATTTAAAAACATCTGCCTGCTTCTGTTAAAATAGGAATACGCGCTTTTTAATTTTTTGTCCTGATTCTTTTCATCGTCTGCAATATTATCATTCCATGTCACATCGACATAATACCAAGTGTCATTCAAACGGATAATATTCCATTCATGGTCTACGCTCGTCACAACGGCGCAGTCGATGCCCACTGCATTGCATAACAACTGCATCGCTTGTGAATACCCTGCACAGACTGTCGTGTCCGTGCAAAACACGCTGTAAATTGTCTGATTGTATTTATTTTGTTTTAATGTATTGTAATTCATGTCATATGTCACGTTTTCGCAAATCAAATCGTGTATTTTCTTTTCTTTGAGCAGTTCTGTCGGCTGGGCGTTTATCTGCGCCAGCCATGACGTAATGACAGACTGTATTTTCTGCGTGGACGTTTTGCGCGCAGTCCCGTTTGCAAAAGAATCATTTACGCTCAAATATGCAAACCCTCCCGTACCGGTAGAAGTCACCCCAAATAAAACCTGTAAAAAGTAATATTGCGGATTGCTTGCCATAAACATAAATTCAATATTCTGGGCTTCAGATGCAGACATACCCGTAAAAACAACTGCCTTTGTCATATAATAATCAAAGTCAAGCCCCTGTGATATATTAGAGTAATGCTTCTTATTCGTCAGAGTTTCAGTTCCTGTCAGGTATCCATAACACATCTCGTCAAGTTTATCCCACAAATTTCTCTGTGGCTCACCTAATAAATTGTAGTAATAATTCGTAGAATAGGAATCCCAGCCCGAACGGTACGCCGCAGAACCTTTGCTTTTTACAGTTTCTTCCGAAGGCTCATAGATTTCCGGAACTTCACTTTCTGAAAGTTCGATAAACTGTGGCCTTATGTATCCGGTCTTTCCCTGAAATTCTGCCGCCGATGAGAGTTCCCCAGCTTTAGTTAAGGTTTCTTTTGCCTCCGGAATTATTCCAGTTTCCGTCAATTCTTCCTCAGATGGGATTTCCCCAGTTTCCGTCAATTCTTCCGCCGATGGAATTTCCCCGTTTTCCGTCACTTCTTCCGCCGATGGAATCTCCCCGTTTTCCGTCACTTCTTCCGCCGATGGAATTTCCCCGTTTTCCGTCACTTCTTCCGCCGATGGAATTTCCCCGTTTTCTGTCAAAGGCGCCGCATTTGGAAATGCGCAGACGCTTTCTGTCATGCCAACCGCAATAATTAAAGATAATAATAACGCTGTGATTTGTTTTCTCATGGTTCTCCTTTCCCATATAGCTTAATTAATTGTAAAATGTTCCGTCTCTTTTCTCACGAATAACGCAGCAGCTTTTGCCGATTCAACGGAAAAATCCCCTGAAATGCGAATCCGGCAATGACATGCGTCTCCCTGTCTCTCTGCCAAAATTTCCTCTGGCGTCAGCCCAGAATCTGTCAGGACAGATAAACAGGATGCAAACTGGCCGCTTCCTTGGGGACAGTCAAAACTTAGACTTACGCTCCCTTCTTTTTGAGGCAGCTTCTTAAGCTCCGCATCTTCTTCCACTAACTGGGCATATTGATAGCTTCTGCTGATTTCCATTATTTTTCGAAAAAACGCCTTTATCCCTGAAACAAGCTCCTCTGCCACTTTGTCCGAACAAGTCTCCAAAACCTCCTGTTCCCGTTCCGGTACATAGACAGCGGCTTTCGTCTGTTTTTTGCTTTCAATGACTTGCCGCGATAACTCCATGCGTGTTTGGAATAATTCCTTCATCTGACTGTCTATTGCATCAATTTCTTCCCTAATCTGCTTTAATCCCATATCCGCCGCCCTTCTAAATACTGCTTTTTCAGCCGGTCAAAATCTCCTCTGAAAACTTCTCCCGACATTCCCGCCTGTTTTGCCCCTTCCACATTTTCTTCTAAATCATCTATAAAAAGGCACTCCTCAGAAAGCAGATGGAACTTTTCTAATAACGACTGATAGATTCGGATATCCGGCTTCACCATATGTAAATCGGCTGAGACGACGATTCCATCAAAAAAATCAAACGGGGCAAAGTCCGGAAAATATCCATAAAAATCTTTCGCCGCATTTGAGAGCACATACAAATGAAATCCCTTCTCTTTGGCATATTGGCAAAATTCCCGCGCGCCGGAAACCGGACTCAGGCAGATATACCATTCAAACACACATCTTTTGAGCGCCCCGCGCATAGATTCGGGCACACGCTTGCAGATAGAGTCATATTTTTCTTCGTTTGTCATTAAGCCAAGATCGCCTTGCTTCCACTCCGGTCCCAAAAACAATTCTTGACGAATGGTTTCTCTTTCTTCCGGCGTCCTGCAAAATTTATTTAATGGAACATTTGGATCATAAGACAGTAAAACATTCCCCATGTCGAGCACTATATTCCGTATCATCTGTTCTCCTCTCCGCTTCTTTTGATTCTGATTATTATACTATAATTTGTTTTTTTCTGCAACCAAATAAGTATGAAACCACCAGAATCAAGGTAGAATGAAACAGACTATAATTCTTTTAATCTGGAATTATTTAAATGCTTTTTTGTTTCTGGTGTATTGCGTTGGTTTTTATAGAACAAAATATGCCATACTTAGCTTTAATGCCAAAACGATTGATTCATTGGGAATAACTGTATACGAGTGTAAAAAGAAATTGTAACTGACTTTGAATGCTTTGAAAAAACAAATGAAAATAAAAATTCGAAGAAATGAAAAAAATGTAGGATAAAGCATGTCTTTTTTTCAAGATTACAATGTCTTATAATTAATAAAGAAAAAAATGGCTGTCACAAAAAGCCGTTATATACTATATAAAAGATATGGCATCCATATATGTATATCAGCAGTATTTTATGACAGCCACATACACTGCAATCTTTTTACTTAAATGGCGCTATTGTACATACTTCCTGAAGTATTGTTGTTTGCGTAATTTCCTGAACCATTATAAGTATTCGCTTTTTTCGCTTCATACTGCGCATGATAATCTATCGCAGAAGCTTTCTGGGATACTTTATAGGCATAGGAACCACTGCCTTGGAACAAAGACTTCACCTGATTCATGTCCGCATTCTTAAATGTCGTTTCATTCAGCGACAATGTCTGTTTTTCTGCATCAATGGTAATCCCAATTTCAGCAAGCGCCTGCGCATTGGAATTTGTGTAATCTTTCATTGATGCAACGGACGCGCTGATCGCTGTCACATTAGAGCCGCCTGCGCTTTGAATCAAGTCGTTGTACTGATTCACATAATTGGAAACCGCTTTGTAAATGGCATCCGTATTATACTTTAATGTCCCGTCTCCATACTTATCCGCTGTCTGCTTAAACACTGAATTTGAACCTTGCGTCAAAAGACGGTCTGCCGCATCGCTTAACTTTCCGGCATCAGATTCAATCGTCGCTAACTTAGATGTTCCTTCTTTTGATGTAGACATTGTCTGGTAATTCCAGTAGTTATACTTTTTCTTATTCTCATTCGCTTCTTTTAATGACCAGTACTTATGATCCTGACCTGCCACGCTTGACGCTTTTTTGTCTGAACCCCCATTTTCTAACGAATAATAGGAATTAAGCAACTTATGGTAAGAACCATTTTTCAAGCTGGCGTAATCGGAATAACTAAATCCGCCCATCATGCTTACGCCAATGCTGGAAAACATACCGCCGGAAGAACTCATAAAACCTGCATTCATACCGGAAAACAAATTGCCTACCATCTGTGAATTTGCTCTTACTGTAATTGACATATGATCACTCCTTTGACTGTTGCCCTAACTTCCGTGTCCGGACGATTTTTTAAAATGTACGTTTTCATCTATATATTACCAAAAAAACCTTATTTTTTCAAGCATATTCTCTTATTACGCCATAAAATCATTTCTATCGTTATGCCACAGAATTACACTGCATAAATAAACGCCTTTTTTCTCTTTCAAGCGTATAGACTGTTACAAAAGCTATTTTTCCCAATAAAAAGCGCATAATCCGCATACCCTTTGTCTCCCGTCTTAGAATCCGTGGGCCATTCTGCAATCGCAAGGTTCCTGCCCTTTTTCGGCCGAGTTCCTTTAGAATAACGAATGTTGACAGTATCCGCTTCCCAGCCAGCTTTCCGAAGCTGCCCGTCAATCAGCTCTCTTGTCTGAGCTTCTGAAAACTTAACATTCACTGCATTTTTGTATGCGGTTTCTCTGCGCGCATCATCTGATTTCCCCGTCTTTTGTATCCTCTGAATCTCAAGGAGCAATGTCTGGTTACGTTCTTCCAACTTTCGGTTTTCTTTCTCCAATTCATCCAAATTAACCGTAACATCCATTGGACAAACATATCCCACAGGATTATAGCTATAGTCGCCATATGTCTGCATATACCATACGCAGAGTTCATACAGCAACGGCAGATTTTTTAAAGCCTTTTCCCCTTCATTGGCGCCATTATGAACTGCATTGTTACGGTCTATCCGTAAAATGTATAACGTATTGTCTATTTCATGCGGCAATAAATCATTCTTCTTCAACAAACGAATACGGCCTGAATGTGTAAGATGTGTTCGGATCGGAATACACATATTTCTCAGACAAATCCCCTAATCTTGCCAAATCGCCCCAACGGGTTTCAAGAAAAGTAAAATTACTCATTTTCAATCCCCCTGATCAATGCCGTATGTACAAATTTTGCATTATTTTTCTCTGTATCCCCATATAAATTACATGTTTCTGTATGAATAGTATACCATTTTAGACCAGAATGTGACAACAAAAACCGCATTTCTCCCCGTTTTTTCTGTCCCTGTTGCCCATTCCCCTCCCCCTTAGTATCCATACCTCTTTCTATATTTCAAAAACATAAACGCAGACAGCGCAAGCGCCATTAGTTCCGCCGCCGGCGTCGCAAGCCAGATGCCGTTTACTCCAAAGAGCAAAGGAAGCGCAATCATAGCAATCAGCATAAATACAAACGATCTGGAAAACGCAAGGATAGCTGAAACAATCCCGTTCGATAATGCAGTAAACATGCCGCTTGCAAAAATATTAAATCCGATAAAAAACAATGCAAACGCGCATATCCTGTTCCCCGTGACAGCCAGATCATAGACCGGATTATTCGGACGGGCAAAGACTGACGCGAGCGGTTTCGCCATGAAAAAGGAAACCAAAGCCGTCACAACGGAAATTACTGCAATCACGTTCAAACTCACTGCAGCTAGTTTTTTCAGTTTTGCATGGTTTTGTTCCCCATGGTAAAAACTTAACATGGGCGCAACGCCATAAGAATATCCCGTATAAAGGGAACTTGCAAACATCAGCGCATACATGATAACGGTAACAGCCGCAACGCCGTCTTCCCCAACATAATGAAGCATCGTCCAGTTCAACATCATTGTGACAATCCCAGTAACAAGGGCAGTCGCCATTTCCGAGCTTCCGTTTGCAGCCGCGCCCGCCAGAACTTTAAAGCGGCATACTGGTTTCTTAAAGCGCAGTAAATTCTTTTTTGCGCTAAACACAAATAATCCCACAACAGCCGTCACAGAATATCCAAGCCCCGTTGCAACCGCCGCGCCGCTGATTCCCATGCCAAGCGCAGCAATAAACACATAGTCAAGCGCCATATTCAAAACGCCGCCCGCCAAAGAACAGATCAGGGAAAGAGCCGCCTTTTCGCTGGCGATCATATAGAGCGTAAAATTGTTCATTAAAAGAATTGGCGCAGTAAACGCCAGATAGCGGCTTAAATATTCCACACAGTATCTTTCTACTTCGGCAGAAAGATTCATTCCGGCAAAAATAAAATCCATTGCCAGATACCCGGCTATGCACATAACAATTCCCACAATGACATTTACCAAGATCAAAAAGGTAAAATCTTCTTTTGCTTCATCTGTTTTCTGTTCGCCCATCTTTTTCATAATCACCGCGCTTCCTCCCGTGGCAAGCATGGCAGAAATTGCCGTTACAAGCTGGATTATAGGCGCAGTCAGATTAATTGCCGAAAGCGCATCCGTACCGATTAAATTCGATACAAACAGACCGTCAACCATTGTATAAAAAGACATAAACACCGTCATGGCAATGGTCGGCACAGCAAACTTCATAATATTTTTCAACGTAACAGGTTTTTCATATACATTTTGGCTTTCCATAATCTTTTCCTCCATTTTTCTTGTATTTTCTTCCCGTATATAGTATCCTAAACCATACAGTAACAGTACGGTCAAGGAAAATTTTCATTTAGAGGTGAACCATGGAAAAAAAAGAAAAACTTCTCACCATCGGCCAGTTTGCCGCCTTACATGGAATCAATAAAAAAACTTTGATGTGGTACGATGAAATCGGGCTGTTTAAGCCTGTTTCCATCAATCCGGAAAACGGATACCGCTGCTATAATTACTATCAAAGCCCCATCTTAGAAACCATACTCCTGCTTCGGGAACTAGATGTTTCTATCAAAGAAATACAGAATTTTATGAAACACCGCTCCGCAGGCAGTTTAAAAAATCTTCTGGAAGATAAAATCGCTGAGCTTGACCTACACATTACACATCTACAGGCAGTCCGCTCAACCCTCTGCGCGCACTGCCAGAATATGGCTACCTTGCTCTCCATGAATCTGTCTGAAATCAGCATTGTAGAACGAAAAGAACGCTGCCTTGCGACGGTTGGCATCACACAGGAAACCTCCTTTGAAGATTCAGTGGAATTTATCACAGCCGAATTGGAAAAATACCATCTGGGGCGCCTGCATGACGCTTCCTACGGTTCCATGATTCCGGTTTCCAGCCTGCTTTCTGGCAATTATAACGATTATGTGAAACTCTTTATCGAGATTCCCCACCTCACATATCAAACGGGCTTATATAAAACTCCTAAAGGGAAATACCTACGAGCCTTCCATAAAGGGGATTGGGGAAAACTTCCCCAACGGTACGAAGAAATTTTTGCGTATGCCCAGACACACAGCCTAAAACTTTATAATTATTCCTATGAAATGGGAATTAACGAAAATGTCGTTGACCGGATAGAAGATTATATTATACAGATTGAAATTCCGATTGATGGATAATTCCATTTCTCTCATAAAATAGAATGTTGTTCTTTTGTACTTTACAAAATATTTTATTTATGCAATACGCGTATATTTTTGTTAAAACTGACAATTTGCGCATTTAAAAAAATATACGTTTTGAGCATTTTGGCATAAACTGTCGAATCAAAATGCTAGTAATTGTAGGAAATATATGCCTACAATTTCGCATTTCGAATATAATATTAGAAATTTTATGCTTCTATTCATTTTTTTATCAGAAAATCATTCCCGTTATAAATTGACATTATGGTTGTTCCATGCTATCATAAATAACGCCAAAAAAATGAACAGGAGTGACATTATGCAATATAGATTAACAAATAAAGAATTAGACATTATGCGTGTTTTATGGAGCTCAGACACAGAGTTATCCATTACAGATTTTATCCGGCTTAATCCATCCTTAAATACAAGCACCGTTCAAGCCTCCCTGCGCTCTCTCTTAAAAAAATCCTATGTCCGCGTTGCCGGAATTGAACAGCATAATAAAGTTTTGGCAAGAACCTATCTCGCCAATTTAACTGAATTTGATTATCTATTAGAACAAATCCAAGAGTCTTCACAGGGGACGCTTGCGTTTTTCGCCGAATTTATAAAAAGGGAAACTTCTGACACGATTTGTGAATTGGAAAAAATGATACAAGAGCGAAAAGCTTCTCTTTCGCAATAATTGCTTACATATATCTTCATAAGCCTGAGAAAAACCGCCCATTCTTAACTCTTTTGAATGGACGGTTTTTCATTTTGACAATTATTCCACTTTACCGATAATTTTCTCACGGGATTCTTTCACTTACCGGAAAAACGTAAGCCTTTCGGGTAATGGTTTTTTAGAATGCCGCCGGACAATTTGCCCCAGCCTATGCTATAGCCGTCGACTGTAACCAAATTCCAGCCTTTTTCTCCCTCTGCATGTATCGCTTCCCCACTTAAATATTGATGGATTTCGGAACTCTCCGATGCAAAATTAATTGTTTGATTCACCTCATTTGGTTTTAAATAAAGCGCAAGCGCATGGGAAGGCTCGAAACGGTTTTTCTTATTTGTTCCAAGATGGAGGGCAGGACGAAGAACTTTTAAGCCTTTTAAACGCGGGGTCTTTGGCGGCGCAAGATAAAGCTGGCTTCCAAACAAAAGATAGATGCCCTGCGGCCGCTCTTTTAAGCATTCTCTGCTAAAATCCAGCCACAAGCCGCAGTCTTTTTCCAAAACTTCTGATTCAAGCGGATACTCCAGCCCCGGCTGCATCCCTTTTTTTTGCAGCACAGCCAGATAATGGCCCTCTCCACGGACTTTATGCGGAAAAAGGCGTATCGTTTCTTCTATATTGTCTGCCGCGTCGGGAACCCAGAAAGGATTTCCTCCCATCATTTTGTCCATCTTTTCTGTCTGGCAAATCTCAAATTCCGGGAAGCGTTTTAAAAAACGGCTTATGCTCCCTTCGTTTTCTTCTGGGGCAAAGGTACAGGTAGAATAGACCAGCCTTCCTCCCCGGCGCAGCATAGCCGCCGCGCAGTCAAGTATCCTGTCTTGTCTGTCCGCGCAAAGCTGAATCTGGCCAAGGCTCCATTCACCGCCCGCCGCTTCATTTTTACGGAACATTCCTTCACCGGAGCAGGGCGCATCCACTAGTATTCTGTCAAAATATTCTTCGAATGCCCCAGCAAGTTTTTCCGGCGTTTCATTTGTTACGATTGTATTAGAAAGCCCCATACGCTCTACATTTTCTGAGAGGATTTTTGCCCGCGCCGAATGTATTTCATTGCTGATTAAAATGCCAGTTCCCCTCATATCCGCCGCAATCTGGGTTGTTTTTCCTCCGGGGGCCGCGCATAAATCTAATATCCGCTCATGTGGCTTGGCGCCTAAATAAGCGGCGGGAGCCATTGCGCTTGCTTCCTGAATATAGTATACACCGGCGGCATGATAGGGATGCTTTCCCGGAAACCCTTCCTCATAATAATACCCATATTCCGCCCACGGCACAGCTTCAAGGGCAAAAGGCGCCCGTTCTAAAAAATCCTCTGCTGCTTTACTTGGATTCAAACGGAGCGCCTTGCTGCTTTTTTCCTGATAACTTCTCTCAAATGCGGCATACTCCATTCCGAGTATGCCGCGCATTCTGTTTTTAAATTCTTCTGGTAATTTCATGTCTTTATTTCTTCTTAATTTTAATCGATTTTGCTAATTTTGCTTTTTTGAACATATTTTTATACTTTTTGTATTTTTTCTTCGGAACTGTAATCGTCGCTTTTTTGTTGATATTCTTAAACGCATTCTTTTCAACATTTTTAAGCGCCGTAGATTGAATTTTAATCGTTTTTAGCTTTTTACACTTATTAAACGCATTCTTACTGATTTTCGTCACATTCTTTCCAATAATCACAGTTTTCACTTTTGAATTGTTCTTAAATGCATCTTTCGCAATTTCTGTAACCTTATATACGTCCTCGCCAATTTTTACTGTCGGCGGAACCGTGACTGTTTTCTTATTTTTCTTTTTCGGTCCTTTAAATGCAACTGTTTTCTCAGAACCGGAAGACTGAATGACAACATATTTTGCATCACTGACTGAGCGTTCCGTTCCCGGCTTCAATACAGGCGGTTTTGCCGGCTGTGGATTTTCCACCGTAATTTTTATGCTCCCCGACTTTCTACTGCCATCTTTTGCCGTCGCCGTAATTTCAACAACGCCTGCCGCTTTCGCCGTCACCAAGCCTTTCGCGCTGACTGACGCTATCTTACTGTTTTTCGAAACCCATGTCAACTCTTTATTTTTTGCATTCGCCGGAAGTACTGATGCAGTAATCTGAACTGCGCCGCCTACCGTAAGTTTCGTCTTTAATGCTTTCAAACTAATGGAGCTGACAAGGATCGTTTGATTTCCTCCGCTGGAATTTGCCGTAATTTTAAGCGTTATTTCTCCCGTTACCCCGCTCTCATCTTGGGCAGTTGCAATGATTTTTACAGCGCCTGCCGCCTTCGCTTTCACAAGCCCATTTTGATCTACTTCCGCTTTTGACGGGTCGCTTGACGACCATGTCACATCTTGTTTTGCTTCCGCCGGAGTTACTGCCGCTGAAAGTTGAAGATTTTCACCTGCTTTTAAGCTGGTCTTATTGTCCTTTGCGGTTACAAGTATGCTTTCCGCTTTGACAGGGGTTTGCGATCCTCCATCTTCAATATTTAATTTAATCTTTCCGGTTGCGCCGCTTCCGTCTTTTGCCGTTGCAATCAATTCTACTTCTCCTGCCGCTTTCGCAGTCACAAGTCCGGTTGTTTCGTCTATCGTCGCTTTTTCCGAATCTCCCGACGTCCATGCCACAGTCTGATCCGCTTCTGCCGGAGTTACTTCCGCAAAAAGCTTTACTGTATCGCCAATTTTTAAGCTGGTCTTATTATCCTCTGCGGTCACGGTTATGCTTTCCGCTTTGACAGGGTTCTCTGACGCATCCGCCTTTACTGTCAGTTGAATTGTTTTAGACGCCCCCCCACCATCGTTTGCTGTCGCCGTAATGATCACATCGCCTTCCGCTATGCCGCTTACCACGCCGTTCTCATCTACGCTTGCAATTTCTGGTTTGTTTGATTTCCAGCGCACCGTCTTGTCTTCCGCCTCTATCGGCAGAGCTTCCGCCTCTAGTTTTAGTGTTTTGCCAACACTCAGTTCCGTCTTGTTATCTTCTGCCGTTATATGAATTGTCCCTACTTTAATCGGCTCGTCTTCTCCACGTTCTTCTACTTCCAAATTAATTTCGCCAAAAACTCCGCTGGCATCTTTCGCTGTTGCCGTAATGGTTACAGAACCTTTCGAAAGACCCGTTACAAGTCCATCTTGATCCACTCTTGCGACAGACGGTTTATTTGAACTCCATTCCACTTCTTTATTTTCTGCATTTGACGGAGTGACTTCTGGTATCAGCTGTAAAACGTCACTTACTTTTAAAGTAGTTTTATGATTTTCTGAGCTTACCGTGATCGACTTGACTTTAATAGGCTCTCCAGATGTATTTGACTTTACTTTTAATGAAATTTCACCAAAAGCCCCTCCACCATCTTTTGCCGTTGCCGTAATTTTCACATCACCAGCCGCTATGCCGCTTACCACGCCATGCTCACTTACGGTTGCAATCTTAGAATCGCTTGACGTCCATGTCACTTCCTTATTATCTGCCTCCACAGGAAGCGCCTCTGCCGTAAGCTGTAAAATATCACCAACTGTAAGTTCCGTTTTATCGTCCTCAGATTTTACCGTAATCGTCCTTACTTTCAAAGGCGCCCGCGTCACTGTTAATGTAATGTCGTCCCAAATTTTACTTCCGTCTTTTGCATCCGCTTTAATTATAACCGTTCCCGTTCTATGCGCAGTTACAAGGCCATTCTCATCGACACTTGCAATTTCTTCATGGTTTGACGTCCAGTCCACTGTCTTTATATCTGCATTTGCAGGGGAAATCTCTGCCGTAAGCTGTAAAGTTCCGCCAACTGCCAGAGACGTTGCGTCATCTTCTGATTTTATCGTGATGCTTTCTACCGGATTTTCCACATTCAAATCTAAATCTTCCACAGCCTGTTCTAATTGCTCTTTTGCGGAAGTAATCTCATTTGTCTGGGCGTCCGCCTTATTTAAAATAGTCAAAGCCGCAGACAACGCCGCCATATAAACCGTCCATGTTTCCGGCGTATAATTTTCTTCCTGCAGATCTTTAAGACTTTCCAGATACCCGCAAAGCCCGGTTCTTGCTTCTAAAAGCTGTGGGTTCCCTTCGATAGAAGCGGCTAATTCTGACGTTTCCTTTATTCCCTCACTCAAGGCGGCTTTTGCAGACTGAATTTGCGTCTGATCTGATTTATATGCTTCATATGCAGTTCTTGCAGTTTGGTAGCTTTCCATCACTTCTTCCAGCAAAGAAGTAAGCCCAAGCCTTTTTAGGGTTTCCATTAAATCTATGGCATCCGCCATGCCAGCCAATAATTCATCTCTTTCTACCGTAATGGCGCCTAAATCATAAAATTCTTCAAAAGCGGAATTAACTTTCTCCAACCATTCATCAATCGTCAGTGAATTGACGCCCTGCGCTGCCTTTGCCTGAGCCAATACGCCTTCCAATTTGGTTTTTGCTTCCGTTTTATAAGAGCCATAACCCAAATCATAGGATAATCCCGCTAAAACTCCTTCGATATAAGTGATCCGCGCCAAAAGCGTCCCAGCGTAATCTGTGCTATATACATGAATTCCAGATAGATTTACCGCTTCTGGAAACGTAATCTTAAGCTTCTTTGAAAATACGTTTTCTTCCGCAACCGCATAACTCACAGAAGCCTTGTCTTTCTCATTTTCCGTCTGATCTGAAAAAAGTTTCCAGTTTTCCGTTTCCGACTCAAAATCTAAATACTCAATTTTATATTTTAAGGCTTTTGTTTCATCCGATGCGCGCTGAATGCTTACCATATTCAAATCTGTCGCCTTATCCAACGTCAATTCAACCGCCCCATTTGCGGCAACGGAATAATTTGCATTCCCATCTAGCAAACCCGACGCCGCATCAGGCGTCACTGTAACCGCATCTTTACTTGTTTTAGCTACGCCAAACGCTTCAAATTCATATAGCCTTAATTCTGCCGCCCATGCCGGTCCGGAACCGTTATTTCCCAAATGCTTAAATATGATTTTCTTTACATCTCTTTGAACCGGCGCTTTAACTGTTTTATCCCCAAGCGTTCCGGTAGCGTTTTTCATATCAATGACTGTTTCCCGGTTACCGGAAGCATCCTCTGAATAAACCTGATATTTTAACCCAAGCTCTCCTTTTTCGAAAACCAAATTAATGTGTGACAAATAATAAACATCGCTAAATTCAAATGTAATTTCCGCTCCCTGTTCAACGATGTCATATGTACTGTCTCTATTTCCATCAAGCGCATTATTCGTCGCCCCGCCTCCAGTTACTGAAATTCCAGAAACAGGATGATCTGAAAAGTCTACGTTAGCGTGTTCTTCTTCGCTTTCTTGCATCTCACCCATAATGATAAGCTCCGCCAAAGCAGGCCATGCAAGATATGCTTCTCCCCTCCCAGTCTGATCAACCAATGTAACGATTACTTTTTTTATTGTCTTTTTCACATTTATTTTGTAGGAAGCGTTCTCTAGCACATTATCATGGCTGCTATACTCATCAGACACCACTTCTTCTGCATCAGAATCTGTAATGACAGATGCTTTAAATTCAAACGGAAGCCCTGCTTTCTCAAAAAACAATTCAAGAGAATCCACATACACGCTTTGTTTCAAGTCAAATTCAAAACTCAACGGATAATCTTCGTTATTCTGATTCCACTGTGGCTGCCCTAGTGTGGAAGGATTCCCGTCCGTGATATTGGAAAGCGGATTGTTCCCATTACTTAGAACCTCATTTTTGCTGTTCTTCACTTCTGGCACAATCCCAAGCGCAATATTTCCTAAAGTTACAGGAGGAGTCCCCATCACTGAAATTTCTGAAATCGCAGGCCAGAACCCTGCAAAACTTCCTTGATGTGTTGAACTCAGCAATGTTACCGTTACCTTTTTTATCTCTTTTTGCGCGGCAATTTTGTAGGAACGTTCCGTTAATACATTTCCATGATTGCTCTGCTCTGTATAAGAGAGGACTTCCTGCGCGTTTCCATCTTCCGCCGTTACTTTAAATTGGAATGGCAGACCCGCTTTCTCAAAACTCACTTCAATATTGTCCACATAAGAAGATTGTGGCAATTCAATCTCTACATTGACTGGATAGTTGTCTCCTTCCGTTTTCCATAAAGTAGATAAATTCCCATCTGTAAGCATCGATAAATTTGAATCAGATGATGAATTCTGGTTGGACGTCGGCTCTATCCCAAGCGCCAGATTTTCAAATGTTTCTCCTGCTTCTATCTCCTCTCCATTTACTGCAATCTCTGTCACATAGACAGGCGAATCCGTTACATCAGAAGTTGTAATGGTAAGACGGATCTTGCTTGCCGCAAAAGATTTTGAAATTTCAGTAGTCGAAACCATTAAATGTTCCGCCTCATTTTCATTTCCCTCCAAAAGCGTCCATTCAGAAGTCTCTGGATTTAGATACTCTGCTTTCCACGTATATGGAAAACGTTTTGCAAGCTGCTGGATAGAAATCACAACTCCGCTAATCTGGTATGTTCCTTCCAAATCAATGGTCATAGTATGCGGGCCCGCTCCCTCTGCTTTCCACTCTGTCGATGTATCCCCGTCTGTCAGATTAGAAGGATTTCCGGATGCTGTCACTGACCCGCCAACGTCTACAGGTTTTCCTTTTGCAATATTCACAGTCTCCTGTATGCCGCCGCCAGTATTTTTTTCTAAATTTGTATAAGAATACTTATCAAATGCCTGCTGCGCCAATTCGCTTAAATCTGCATCCGACGGCGTTGTTTCAAACGCGTATTTCCCATTCTCATCATCTGATTTCCGGTTTGCCCACTGATATTCCCATAAAAACCAGTTGTTTTCCGCTCTTTCATCTGCCGGATCTTTCTCTAATCCCTTTAATTCGGCTATCCGGTTGCGCACCCAGATTTCCCAACGTTCTTTATAGAATGTTTCTGTAAGGCCTGACCATTTTCGGTTTGAATAATCCTTAAGCGAGCCAACACGCTCCCCGCCCCATGTAGTAACCAAAGAACGGGCATTAAACTCAAACAGGTCTTTTGTCCAATCGTCCGCGCCTGTAATCATCTTCCTAGCCGCTTCCACCCATGTTCCCAGCATAAATTCATCTGTAGTTGAAAGAATCTGATCCGATAAATCGATCATTCCTAAAAATGCCGTGGATAATTTTTCAAATTCTTCTAAATTCCCAGAATTTTTCGCCTGCACCATCAATTTATGGTATTCAACCGCCGCATTACAGATGACCTGTTCCGCTACGTCAGCTAAATCATATTTATACGCTTCCGACTCACTGAATGCAGTATAATTTTCAATGAGAAGCAAAAGAGCTTTGTCTAATTCTTTTTTATCATATAAAATATTACTGTGCCCCCATGTGGATGCAGCGTTAAAACTGTCTCCCGGACGCGTATTAATGACTGTTTCCGCCGCTCCCTGATAATAGATGCCCTTATCTGCATAAGCTGTGTTTAATAAAATCTTCCATGCCCGGTTTAAGCTGTCACTTTCGCCTCCCGCTCTCCGTTCGCCATATGTTTTCATCCATTCCCTATAGTTAATCGGATCTTTCGACCAGTTTGTGTCAAACAACAATTCATAAACCACCGGTCCATTCTCCATAGCTTCCGGAGTCATGCCGATTCCAACCATATTATTTGTTTGCTGGAATGTCTCCGCAGGATCGGCTGCAATTACGGGAACCTCACCGTCAAGCCCCATACGTCCGCCGAAGTTATGAAGCATACAGTAAATCCATGGCGAGCCGTTTTCTTCAAACAGCCCATGTTGTGGATTCATATCCGCCTGCAAATCCAGCGGCAGCGTTTTACTTGTATCCAACTGGGACATTTTATTTGCATCCAAATTCCCCTGCCACTGCTGCATAACCCAAATGGCGTCCGGATCGCTTTTTAACATTTCTTTTTGCACTTCACCGTAAATATTCCCTACATCAAGACCGCCTGTGTTGCCTCCCTCATGGAACGGATCTGCCGCATAATAATGGGAAACATCGCCAAACACATTCCTCTGCTTCTCATAAAACACTTCCGCCGCATCCGAAAAATAATTCACCTTTCCGGCAGCCGTTTCTTCCTCTGTCAGATACGTCTTAATAATAGAAGGACGCGTAAACCCTGACCATTCATCTGTCGGGGTGAGCACTGCCCCCGGATTTTTTTCCGCAAATGTCTCCGGCGCTTGTCCTGCAAATCCCTGAATTACAGGGCTTATGCCATATGTCTGCATACGGTCATGTATCTGCCGTCCAAGCTCTGTGCGTTGTTCAAACCAAGAATTTGGCAAAGGCCCGCCGATGCTGTAAAGGTTTTGCATATAAAACCATGCAAAATACGCCGGTCCACAGATGTATTGTTTGACGTCTTCATCTGTAAAATTAAATTCTTTAAATGTCTGCCTTAAAACTTCTTCCTGTCCCACGATATCCAAAACCAAATTAATTCCATTCATCGCGCACCAGTCAAGAAATTCCTCGTATTCGTCCCAGTTCCAAAATGACATTGTATAAGAATATGTACAAAAATTCAGCGCATAACGTAAATCAAACTGCGCTTCTTTCACAATTCTTTTTCCAACGGGTTTTATCTCTTTTAAGTCCGTATTTGACCCATACAACGGATTATAATCTACATTCACATAATTTTTGAGATAATAATTAAAACCGGAAGCCATTGCAAGGCCGCTGTTGCCCCGGATAAGAATTGTATTATTCTCCCCATCTTTGATTTCAAAAATATCTTTTCCATCTTCTAAACTGCTGCGCAGTTCAAAACGAAAACTCGCCTTCCACTCATCTCCAACGACACGGCCGACAAGATTGCTCATCTCTGTCAGCACTTTTTGATCGGCATAAGCTTTGTCACTTTCAAACTTATCCCATTCCACCTGCCATTCACTGCCTTCCCAGTCTTCAACTTCTATCTTGGCAGGTTCTGTCACTGTATCATTCTCTTTTACTCCATAAACTTCAATCTCCGCTAAATTTGTCGCAAAGGAAGCGGAATTATATGCCATATTTAACCTCAGATAAGATGCCTCTGCCGTCACTGAATGGCTGTCTCCTTCCGCTGTCGCCAACGAATCTGATGTTTTGGATACAATTTTATTGTAGTTTACGCCATCTGTGGATGCATAAATATAATAGTTATTAAAGGAACCGTCTGTCTTATTAAATATTTTAATCTGCGACAACTGATACGTTCCGTCCAATTTAATATCAATATAACGGTTATGGTCATACATTCTATTATATTTATATGTAGGATTCTCTCCTTCCCCACCGCTTGGAATCGACTGCCAGAACGTGCCCGCATTCCCGTCCACTGCCAGCTCTGCCCCATGCCCGTTTGCATGTTTCGCGGAAATGCTGTCCGCGGAAATCGAAATCTTCGCATCCGCTGCTTTTACTGTTAAAGAATCTCCTAAAACAGTAAAATTCTGGCAAAACATAGAAAACAATAGAATAATTGCCCAAATTTTCCTCCTCTTATTCCACTTTTTATACATACTTTCTCCTTTCTTGCCGGTTTTTCTTTCAAAACCACACCAAATTATACTATATTTAATGTAACATACTGCTAATCTTTTGTAAATATTAAACGAAAACCAATTTTTTCTAAAAACAGTTTTATATTTTACATCTTCTTTGGTATACTTTATAATATTTCAAGGCTGTATTATGCCAAACGAAACTATACAGCCGTCGGACAGCCGGTAAGAGGATAGATGCCCTGCCGGCCGCCAAGACTAAAACTTTTCCTTGACAAAATATGATACAACAGACCACAAAGAGAAACAGAAAGAAGGATACTATTTTATGAAAACAAAAAGAGAAGACGTCCGCAATATTGCCATTATCGCCCATGTCGACCACGGCAAAACGACTTTGGTCGATGAGCTTTTAAAGCAAAGCGGCGTCTTCCGTGAAAATCAGGAAGTAAGAGAACGCGTCATGGATTCCAATGACATTGAACGGGAACGTGGAATTACTATCCTATCCAAAAACACTGCCGTCTTTTATAAAGATATTAAAATCAATATTATTGACACGCCGGGCCATGCGGACTTCGGCGGTGAAGTGGAACGCGTCCTGAAAATGGCGGACGGCGTCATTTTAGTCGTCGATGCATTTGAAGGCGTAATGCCGCAGACCAAATTCGTCCTGATGAAAGCGCTTGCGCTAAACCTTCCGGTTATCGTCTGCGTCAATAAAATTGACCGGCCGGAAGCGCGCCCGAATGAAGTGATCGACGAAGTGTTAGAATTATTTATGGACTTAGACGCATCGGACGAACAGTTAGACTGCCCGTTCGTCTTTGCCTCTGCAAGAAGCGGCTATGCAATGAAGGATCTGAATGAACCCAAAACCGATATGACGGATTTATTTGACACGATTGTAGATTATATTCCGGCTCCTACAGGCGATCCAGACGCCGGCACGCAAGTTTTAATCAGTACGATCGATTATAATGAATACGTCGGCCGCATTGGCGTTGGCAAAGTAGACAACGGCTGCTTAAAAATCAATCAGGAAGCCGTTTTAGTCAACCACCATGAACCGGACAAGCAGGTAAAAGCGCGTATCAGCAAGTTATACGAATACGACGGCTTAAATAAAGTGGAAGTTTCAGAAGCGCGCATAGGCTCTATCGTTGCAATTTCCGGCATAGCGGATCTAAGAATCGGCGATACTGTCTGCTCCGTGTCTAATCCTTCCGCAATCCCGTTCCAGAAAATTTCCGAACCAACGCTTGCAATGAACTTTATTGTAAATGACAGCCCCTTTGCCGGACAGGAAGGCAAATACGTTACGTCACGCCATATCCGCGACCGCCTGTTCCGGGAACTGAATACAGACGTAAGCTTACGAGTGGAAGAAACAGACAGTCCGGACAGCTATAAAGTGTCTGGCCGCGGCGAACTGCATCTGTCTGTCCTGATCGAAAATATGCGCAGGGAAGGCTATGAATTTGCGGTCAGCAAAGCGGAAGTCCTCTACCATACCGACGAAAACGGCAAAAAAACAGAACCAATGGAATTAGCGTACATTGATGTGCCGGACGACTGCTCGGGAGCCGTTATCTCCAAATTAAGCTCCCGCAAAGGCAGCCTTTTAAATATGAAAAGCTTAAGCGGCGGCTATACCAGACTGGAATTTTCCATTCCTTCCCGCGGGCTAATCGGCTACCGTGGCGATTTTTTAACGGATACGAAAGGAAATGGCATTATTAACACAATTTTCAACGGATATGAACCTTATTGCGGCGACATCGCTTATCGGAAACTAGGTTCTTTGATTGCATTTGAGACAGGCGAATCCGTCACATATGGCCTGTTTTCCGCCCAGGACCGCGGCGCATTATTTATTGGAGCCGGAGAAAAAGTATATGCAGGCATGGTAATCGGCTCATCTTCAAGGGCGGAAGACATTGAAATAAACGTCTGCAAGAAAAAACATCTAACAAATACCCGATCCTCTTCCGCAGACGAAGCGCTGACCTTAGTGCCGCCGCGCATTTTAAGTTTAGAGCAGGCAATCGACTTTATTGATGTAGACGAACTGCTCGAAGTGACGCCGGAAAGCTTAAGAATCCGAAAACGTATTTTAGATTCGACGCAAAGAAAACGCGCGAATATAAATAAAACAAATTAAACGCCAGAAGGCATTCATTACGAAAGGAGATAATTCAAATGAAGGTTGCAATCACTTACGACAACGGGGAAATTTTTCAAAGCTTTGGACATACAGAACAGTTTAAAATTTATGAAGTAAACGACGGAATGATTACGGATATGCAGATAGTAAATGCAAATGGAAAGGAAAACGGGGCTTTATCCGGTTTTCTGGCTCAGGCTAAAACGGACGTCCTAATCTGCGGCGGCATTGACAACAATGCGCAGACGGCATTGGCAAACGCCGGAATCCAACTATACGGCGGAATGTCAGGATCTGCCGATGAAGCCATCGTCGCTTATGTAGCGGGAATCTTAAACCACTCCCCGAACGCCTAGCAAAAACCGAAATCAACACTGTAAAAAAGGAACCCTGATTTTTAATCAGGGCTCCTTTCCTAAAATAATCTTATTTTGACCTAAAATATCTATTCTTCTCTAACTGGAAGATCCAATTTATGAAGCCTAAAACTCTCATTCTTCTCTGGCAAGAATATCCGCTTCATATTTTTCTAAAATCAGATTTTGAATTTTCTCTCTGGTTTCAGAATTAATCGGATGCGCAATATCCCGATATTCACCGTCAGCCGCCTTACGGCTGGGCATAGCAATAAATAATCCCTTATCCCCTTCTATGACTTTAATGTCATGTATTACAAATTCTTCATCAATCGTAATTGAAACGACGGCTTTCATCTTGCCTTCCTTTTCCACTTTGCGTATCCTAACATCTGTTATCTGCATAATCCTTCCCCCTTTGCCGCATAACAGTCCCTTCTCTTAAAATTACCGGTACAATCTTTACATTACATATCTGGCATTGTCTTCATAGACAATTTTCACGCCGTTTTCGCCGCAATAATATGTGTTCGCCCGTAATGTGTTATGGCTTTCTACAATACAATTTTCAATATGCGTATTGTCTCCAATATAGACGTCGTTCAGTATAATTGAATTTTTTATTACGCAGTTCTTGCCGACGAATGCCTTTTTAAACAAAACAGAATTTTCCACTTTACTGTTAATAATACATCCACTGGCTACGAGACTGTTGCGCACATCGGAACCTGCATTGTATTTTGCCGGAGGAAGATCGTCAATTTTTGTAGCAATCTTTGGTTCGTCACGGAAGAAAAATTTCCTCACTTCTGGGTCAAGAAAATCCATATTCGTCTTATAATAAGAATCTACGGAAGCAATATTGCTCCAATAAGTCTTTAACTTATATCCGTAAATCCGTTTCAAGCTCTTATAACGTATCAGAATATCCGATACGAAATCATAGCGTTCTTCTTCAGCGCATCGCTCTAACATTTCAATAAGCTGGCGCCTGCGGATAATGTATATGCCTGCGGAAATCGTGTTGGAACTTGCAATCATCGGTTTTTCTTCAAATTCTACGATCCTTGCATCTTCATTCATACGGATCACTCCGTAACGGCTGATATCCGCTTCTGCAGGCATATCTTTACATACTACGGTAATATCCGCCTTTTTCTCAATATGGTAATCAAGCAGTTCATTATAGTCTACCTTATATACACAGTCGCCGCTGCTGATAATCACATAAGGCTCATGGCGCCTCTTTAAAAAATCGATGTTCTGATACATCGCATCGGCCGTTCCGCGGTACCACCAGTTATTCGTCGTGGTGACTGTCGGCGTAAACGTAAACAGACCGCCCTGCTTTCTTCCAAAATCCCACCACTTCGACGAGCTTAAATGCTCATTCAAAGATCTTGCATTGTACTGTGTCAACACCGCCACTGTATGAATGCGGGAATTGCTCATATTACTCAGCGCAAAGTCAATGCAGCGGTAGCTTCCGCCAACCGGCATCGCTGAAACTGCCCTGTGGTTTGTAAGCTGCTGCATACGGTTGCTGTTACCGCCTGCGAGAATAATCCCTAATGCCTTCATTTATCTTCACCTGCCTTAATAATATATTCTCCTCCGGCAAGCATACCGTCCGGATAATCTTCTGATTTCGTCGTCCCGGAAATTGCAGTATTCTTCCCGATTTTTACATTAGATGGGATATAGGAATTTTCCCCAATGGTAACAAGCCCAAACGCATAAATCTGGTCATTGAGTTTGCTCTTTGCTTCGTCTCCCACGCCAAGCGAAACACCGCTTTCGATTTTACAATTTTCTGCGATAATGGCTTTATCAAGGACGCAGTTTTCTTCAATGCAGGTATCTTTCATAATGATGGAATCCCGAACGACTGTCCCTTTCCCAATCGTCACGCCTGCGCCTATCACGGAATTATACACTTCCCCAAAAATTTCCGTCCCATCGCCGATAATGCTCTTTTCAATCACAGAATCCTGTGAAATATACTGCGGTTCCGCATTGTCGATCTTGGTATAGATTTTCCAATATTCTTCGTAAAGATTAAACTCAGGAATCAGATCTACAAGCTCCATATTCGCTTCCCAATAGGAGCCAAGCGTCCCAACGTCTTTCCAGTATCCATTATATTCATAAGCGAAAAGCCTCTTTCCGCCTTCATGGCAATATGGGATAATATGCTTGCCAAAATCACAGTTGCCCTGATCCTTTTTCGCAATCAAAGCTTCCCTTAATACGCTCCAAGTAAAAATATAAATACCCATGGAAGCTAAATTGCTGCTCGGCTTCTCCGGTTTTTCTTCAAATTCCTTTATCTTTTTATTCTCGTCCGTCACTACAATGCCGAAACGGCTCGCTTCTTCCATCGGAACCGGCATAGCGGCTATTGTGACGTCTGCATGATTCTCCTTATGGAAATCAAGCATAACTTCATAATCCATCTTGTAGATATGATCCCCGGAAAGAATCAGCACATATTCCGGGTTATAACTTTCGATATAGCTTAAGTTCTGGTAAATTGCATTGGCAGTGCCTGTATACCACTCACTGCTGTCATTCTTTTCATAGGGAGGAAGAACGGTTACGCCTCCATGATTCCGGTCTAAATCCCACGGAATGCCTATTCCTATATGAGAATTTAACTGAAGCGGCTGATACTGTGTCAGAACGCCCACCGTATCAATCCCTGAATTGATGCAGTTACTTAATGGGAAGTCAATAATGCGGTATTTTCCGCCAAATGCTACTGCCGGTTTGGCCACATTCGCCGTCAGTACGCCTAATCTGCTTCCCTGTCCGCCTGCTAATAGCATTGCTATCATTTCTTTTCGAATCATATCACTCACCTCTCGTCAACTTTCATTATGTGATAAATAAATTATATCATACTTATAATTTTTTGTACAACAGTTTTCACAAGATAAATTGCAAATTTTACTATTTTTTGTAAAAAATAACGAATTTGCAAAATACATTTTCTTGGTTATAATAGATTATAAGAATAAAATGTTTAAAATAAAGAATGGACAGGTAAAAATCATGTATCAAATCAATTTCAGGCAACCGATCCACATTCACTTTATCGGCATCGGAGGCATCAGCATGAGCGGGCTTGCCGAAATTCTCTTAGAAGAACGTTTCAGCGTCTCCGGCTCCGATATGCAGCCTTCTCCGCTTACAAACCAGCTTTCCAAACGGGGCGCCCGCATTTCCTATCCGCAGTCTGCGGAACACATTACAGAAGAAATCGACGCTGTCGTCTATACTGCCGCAATCCGTCCGGACAATCCGGAATTTGCCGCCGCAAAGGAAATGGGCATACCCATGCTTTCCCGCGCAGAGCTTTTAGGGCAGATTATGGACAATTACCAAAATTCCATCGCTGTATCAGGCACACACGGCAAGACGACCACCACTTCCATGTTAAGCCAGATCCTACTTGCCGCTAAAACTGACCCTACTATTTCCGTCGGCGGGATTTTAAAAGCCATTGGCGGCAATATACGCGTCGGCCATTCCGATATATTTCTGACGGAAGCCTGTGAATACACGAACAGCTTTCTAAACTTCCACCCAAAGTACAGCTTAATCTTAAATATAGAAGAAGATCATCTGGATTTTTTTAAGGATATTTCCGACATCCGCCGTTCTTTCCGGAAGTTTGCCGAAAACACAAGCGGCGGAGGCGTTATTTTTATCAACAGCGAAATTACAGACTATGAAGAACTCACAAAAAACCTTCCCGTAACGGTTATTCCCTTTGGCTTGTCAGAGATTGACGGATATTATGCCTCCCATATTGCATACGATGAAACGGGATGCGCATCTTATACGCTGATGAAGCATGGAAAAACAATCGCTGACATAACCTTAGCTGTTCCCGGCGCGCACAATGTGTCCAATTCCCTCGCAGCAGCCGCCGCTGCTATAGAGCTTGGCATTTCCTCCCGCGCTGTGGCAGAAGGGTTGTTTGATTTTAAAGGCACAGACCGCAGGTTCGAGTTCAAAGGGCTTTACAAAGACGGCATAACTGTAATTGACGACTATGCGCATCATCCGACGGAAATTAAAGCGACGCTTTCCGCCGCGAAACATTATCCCCACAAACGGATTGTCTGCGTTTTTCAGCCGCACACCTATTCAAGGACGAAAGCATTTTTATCCGGCTTTGCAGATGCGCTTTCCCTTGCGGACGTTGTAGTGATGACGGACATTTATCCTGCGAGGGAAACAGACACGCTTGGCATAAGCTCCCAGAACATCGTTGACGGATTAACGAAAAAAGGTACGGAAACATACTATTTCCACACTTTTTCTGAAATTGAAACATTTCTTGAAAAAAAATGTTTACACGGTGATTTGTTGATAACTATGGGAGCCGGAGACGTTGTAAAAATCGGGGAAACGCTACTTATGCACTGAGTTATCCACTTTATCCACATTCTGAATGCTTTTTTACTAACATTTGGAATGTGGATTTTATTATTTTTTCCACAACGCATAACCCCTGATTTTTCCATGCCCCATGCTTTTCCAAATATATTTATCCACATTATCCACATTTCCGAAACGCTTGGTATTACTGCGTTTGCCGCAAAATTTGCTCTTTTCAAAACAGAAAACCCATGCTATAATCGGGTACATACTTGTGAAAGGAAAGGGAAATTTTTATGGCAGACATTACATTAAATGGCAGTGGATTACTTTCTTCTACCTGTGTTCCAAATATCTTCATAGACAAGTATATGACAAGCGCAAACGGAGAATACATAAAAATTTATCTGTACTTGCTGCGATGCATGGATCAGAATAAACCCGCCTGCTCGATTTCAGAGCTTGCGGACATCTTTGAACACACGGAAAAAGATGTGCTGCGCGCGCTGTTATACTGGGAAAAAGTGCAGTTACTGCATTTAGAATATAATGCCGGCCATGAAGTTACCGGCATATCCTTAAACTTACCGGAACATAAGGCGATAAAAACATACGATCCCGACCACGAAGAAAAACTAAAAGAAGATGTAGCGGAAACGTTTTCCGAAACGCATTCCAAAGAACAGTACACGCTAGACCAGCTTGACCGCTTCTTAGACGAAGAATCCGTTCAGGAAATCTTATTCATAACGGAAAACTATCTGGGCAGGACCTTAAACCCGACGGATATCCGCACGATCCTTTACTGGTATGATGAACTTCATTTTTCAACGGATTTAATTGAATACCTGATTGAAACCTGCATAAGCAACGGGCATACCAGCTTAAGGTATATGGAAAAGATTGCGCTTTCATGGGCAGAAAAAAATATCCACACAGTAGAGGAAGCCAAAAAGGACCGTATGACACATCAAAAGGACGCTTATGCCGTTATGAACGCTTTTGGCATAAACGGACGGAACTTAATTTCATCGGAAATCCAGACCATTCAGAAATGGACAGGCTCCTACGCCTTTTCCATGGACATTATCAAAGAAGCCTGCCGCCGCACCATTCAGGCAACGGGAAAACCGAGTTTTGAATATGCGGATTCCATTCTTGCAAATTGGCTGAAACAGCAGGTGCATACCTTAAGCGATATTGTCAAATTAGATTCCGCCCATAAAAAAGCCCGCGCAGCCGCCAAAAGCTCAGGGGCTTCTAAAACGGTTTCTCCCGGCGGCCGTTTTAATAATTTCCCACAACGGACTTACAATTACGATCAGCTTGAAAAACAGCTTTTAAACACTACACGTTAAACACAGACAGGAGATATATATGTCACTTAGCAACGCCCAATATGACATTATTATACGGGAATATAATGCAAAACAGATTAAAAACCAACATATAGTCGATACAAGAGTCAAAGAGGTATACGGCAAGGACGAACGCCTCAAAGCAATCGACGACGCCATTTCTTCCTGCTCCTTGGCGCAGGCAAGGAAACTTTTAAACGGCGACGTCACTGCTCTTGTCAATTTGAGAAGCCAGCTTATGGATTACAAACAACAGCGCCTAAATATTTTAAAAGAACTTGGTTATTCCGAGCAATACTTAGAGCCCGTGTATGAATGTCCCGACTGTAAGGATACCGGCTACATCAATAACGAACGCTGCCACTGTTTCAAACAGCGCGCCATTGATTTAGTTTATACCCAGTCAAATATCAGAAGCATTTTAAAAGATGAAAACTTTGAAAATTTTACCTATGAATACTACTCGAAAACGGACTGTAATCCGGCTACCGGAATGACTTCCTACGAGACAATGCAAAATGCCGTACAAGAATGCAAGAAATTCCTAAATGAATTTGACACTTCCTTTTCCAATCTCTTTTTTTATGGAGATACGGGCGTTGGCAAAACGTTTCTCTCAAACTGTGTTGCAAAAGAACTGTTAGATACAAGCCATTCAGTCATCTACTTTACAGCATTTCAATTGTTTGATATATTAAGTAAAAATACGTTTTCTAAAGCCGCGGACGACGACATTATCGCCGCGCACCAGAATATTTTCGACTGCGACCTGTTGATCATTGACGATCTGGGTACGGAACTGCCTAATTCGTTTACGGCATCGCAATTATTTCTGTGCTTAAATGAACGGATTCTCCGCAAAAGGTCTACCATTATATCGACGAACCTGACTATCAATCAGGTAGCGGAACTTTACTCCGAACGCACATTTTCCAGAATTTCGAGCAGATATGTAATGCTCAAACTGTTCGGAGACGATATCCGAATCCAAAAAAAGCTGAGAAACAATTAAAACATATATATTTTTCATGGAGGATTGAACATGGCAAACGATGAACGATTACTAAAAACGACTCCCGCAGGGGCTCTTGGCCTGATACCGCTTGAGAGCTGCCAGACCATGGGGGCGCAGGTGGACAAGTATCTGGTGAAATGGCGGGCGAAACGGGAACACAAACTCTGCGACACGATGACGCTTAACAGCTACAAACGTGACACCTATATTGTAGAAGCTTCCTGCCCACGGTTTGGAAGCGGCGAAGCCAAAGGCGTAATCAAAGATTCTGTCCGTGGCTACGACTTATACCTTATGGTAGACGTTACAAACCATCATCTTACCTATTCCTTATGCGGACATCAGAATATGATGTCACCGGACGATCATTTTTCAGACTTAAAACGTATCATTGCCGCTGTAGGCGGAAAGGCAAGACGGATTACCGTTATCATTCCTTTCCTATATGAAAGCCGCCAGCACAAACGCACTTCCAGAGAATCCCTAGACTGCGCGCTTGCGCTTCAGGATCTAATTAATATGGGCGTGGACAATATCATTACATTTGACGCCCATGACCCAAAAGTCCAGAATGCAATTCCCTTGAAGGGGTTTGACACGGTGCAGCCTTCTTACCAGTTTATTAAAGGCATTTTAAGCAATGTAAAAGATTTGAAAATTGACAATGACCATATGATGGTAATCAGCCCGGACGAAGGCGGCACAAACCGCGCCATATACCTTGCCAATGTCCTTGGCCTTGATATGGGAATGTTCTACAAACGCCGCGATTACAGCAAAGTGATCGACGGACGCAACCCCATTGTCGCGCATGAATTTTTAGGCGCCTCAGTGGAAGGAAAAGACGTATTGATTATTGATGATATGATCTCGTCAGGCGACAGCATGATTGATGTAGCGACCGAACTAAAAAAACGCAAAGCAAACAGAATCTTTATGATGGCGACATTCGGGTTGTTCACAAACGGCCTTCAGAAATTTGACAAGGCGTATGAAGAAGGCATTATCTACCGTCTTTTGACGACAAACCTGACCTGTCAGGAAGATGAGCTTTTAGAGAAACCTTACTATATTAATTGTGATATGAGCAAATATATCGCCTATATTATCGACACCTTAAACCATGACGTTTCCATCAGCGATTTACTTGACCCATACGACAGAATCCATCGTCTTTTGGATAAATACCGTAAAGAAAATCCCTCTGGTTAAACCAGAGGGATTTTTCTATTTTCTTAAAACAAATCGATATTTCCTTCTATTTTATTGTTAATCACATAATAAGCTTTCCACATCTGCGGCTTCATGTAAATCTGAAGGGATTTAATCGAAGATTCCCGATGTCCCTGTGCGATATATTCCGCTTTCACTTTTGCTACAATGTCAGCTACTTTCGCTTCCTGCGCGCCTGCGGAATCATCGTCATACTGAACAAACAGCTCTGCAACGACAGGTTCTTTTTTCACATTGTTCGTTTTCTCTTTCACTGCCTTTTTTGGTTTCGCCTGTGTTTTCTTCGGCTCTTCCTTTTTCGGTTCTTCTTGTTTTGAATCTGCCTTTACAGTTTCCGCAGCTTTCGTTTCTTTCACTTCTGCCGCAGCCTGTTTTGTATCCTTCTTGTCTACTTTAATGTCCGCCTCAGTTGTTGTGCTTTTTGACTCTTTCGCCATAATTGACCTCCCTGATTATAAAGCTATTCGCACAGTAAAAATTTTTCCATTGCAAGCCGTGCTTCCACTTCATCACTGCCTTCCGTGATGATGTTTACTTTCATTCCCTTAGAGGGATTGAATGCCATGATTCCCATAATGCTTTTGGCATTAATTTTCCGGTTCTCACTCTCCAAGATAATGTTGCTGTCAAACTGACAGGCAACCTGTACCAACTCAGCAATCGGATTCTCATGTTTCTTTGAAACATTTGATACTATAACTTCCTTTTCGCTCATGTTTTCATTTCCTCCTAAAGTATACACCTTAATATATACTATAATTCCCAAATTTACAACATCTTTTTCGAAAATCATTAAAATTACCGAAAGCTAAGGGGCAGATTCCGAAAAATTATGCACTTTACCAATAATTAGAAAGATTAACTTTTCCTAAATTTTTTCACATCATTTGCAATCTCTCCGCTTAAAGCCAAAAGGCAGATAAGATTCGGCACTGCCATCAGCGCGTTTGCAATATCGGAAAGATTCCAGACTAAATCCAGAGCCGTTGTCGCTCCCGCATAAACCATCAATGAAAAAAAGATTCTGTATGCCATATTATATTTATGCGTATTTAATAAATATTCAAACGCTTTTTCCCCGTGGTATTCCCAGCCTAATATGGTAGAAAATGCAAATAATGTAATGCTTATGCTGATCAAAATGCTTCCAAACCGCCCAAACACGCTCTCAAACGCAAGCATGGTAAGCCTTGCCCCTTTGACAAGCTCCGCCCGGTTATACCTGCCATTTTCATCAAATATGTAACGGCTGCCCTGCGCATCGCGCCATTCGCCTATAAGCGTATCTGCCGCCGCATCTTTAGCCGCGTAAAGTTCCATCTCTTTTTTTCCTGACGCATCGGTAAGCTTCAGGCAGCCATCTTTTATTTGAAACTGATATGTTCCTGAAACCGTTTCTCTTTCCGCCGTTTCTTCTATAATGGCAACATTGCCGCCATTTACCGCATATGTCCCCGACGCTTTCTGTTCCGTCGTCCCTAAAACGCCGGAACTTGCAATGCAAAGCCCTGTAATCGTACAAACGACGATTGTATCCCAGAAAGTTCCCGTCATGTTGACATATCCCTGTTTCACCGGATCGTTTGTCCGAGCCGCCGCAGCAGTAATCGCCGCGGAACCCATCCCCGCTTCATTTGAAAATACGCCCCTTGCCACGCCATACCGCATACCGCTCATCATTGTCGCGGTAATCGCGCCGCAAAGCCCTCCGCCAACTGCCTTTACTGAAAACGCCATTTGAAAAATCATGGCAATCCCTGCCGGAAGCGAACGGATATTGCCCAGTATGGCGCAAAGCCCGCATACAATATACAAAAGCGCCATAAGAGGCACAACTACTGAAGACACTTTCGATATTGCCTTAATCCCGCCTACAATTATCCCAAGCGTCACTACAGTTAAAACCGCGCCCGTAACGCCCACCGGAATTTGAAACGCCCCAAAAAGCGCATCCGATATGGAATTCGCCTGCGTTAAATTTCCAATGCCAAACGAAGCCGCTACTGCAAATAAAGCAAAAAACCAGCCTAACACAGACCCAAGCTTTTTGTTGCGGAATGCTTTTTTCATCGTATACATCGGCCCGCCCGACATTTCATTTTTTTCATTCGTTTCCCGATATTTAATCGCCAGCATACATTCACTGAATTTTGAACTTAAGCCAAATGCCGCCGACGCCCACATCCAGACCAAAGCCCCCGGGCCGCCGGATACCATTGCCGTCGCCACGCCGACGATATTGCCTGTGCCAATCGTAGCCGCAAGAGCCGTCGTAAGGGCAGAAAACGGAGAAATATCGCCTTCCCCTTCTCCCTTTTGCCTCGCTTCTTTACTAAGCGTCATCCGGATCGCATAGGGTAAATTCCGCCATGTCGCAAACCGTAACCGGATCGTCAGAAAAATTCCGGTTCCCACAAGCAAGGCCAGCATAACCGGTCCCCACACAAAGTCATCAATGATACTTACTATTTTTTCAAACTGCCCCATCTTTTCCCCCTTCTACTTCTCTACCGTATAGCCAAAAAACACATTCCCCGCTTCCAAAAACAGTTCTTCCGCATCGCTTAAGCTCATCTTAGAAGACGAATTGGCAAGCGGATCAAATAAGATAACGCCAGAGGAGTCGTAGCCTGTAAGCAATACAGCCTGTGTGCCGCTCTTTATGGCTAACACTGGAGCGCCTAAGTTAATATAATACAACACTTCTTCAATGCTGCATCCCGTTAAATCCAGCGCCGTCACATCTTCCATCGTCGTTTCTAAAATCTCTTTTGGCGTCTTTCCCTGCTCAATCAACGCCGTCACATTAATATTGATCGACGCCCGTTCTAACATTGCGCTTATGCATCTTGCAAGGGAAGATGCATTGGCGTCCTGTTCCCCAACTGCAACTTCAATCGCAGGCGCATTGAATTTTCTCGCCCGTTTCCAGATATATTGCTGTTTTTTCCCAATCACAACTCCCATCTGTTCATTTGCCACTGAAATTGCCTCTTTTAAATCGTCCGTTACACGCAGCACGTCTCCTCTTGCATACGCATAATAATTGCTTTCTTTTCCGGAGCGGTTTAAAGCCACCTCCCTGTTTTTATCCAAAACAACCTCTTTCGGCGTTAAAATTTTCGGCTCCGTCTGCGTAATCCCTTCTGCTAAAAATAACTGTACCTGAGTTTCTTTCACTTCCGTCACTGTTGTATGCGTCCCCACAACAGCCGCCTTATCGCCTTCCCTGTCCATAATTGTGTCCTGAGGCGCTTCCACATAAGCCACCCCGTTAAACTGTATCCGGTTCAGATACATAATATAATCTTCAATTACAATATCCTCCACGAAGTAACCTTCTTTTTCGTAAGATTTCAATACGTCCAAAGAATCCGCTTCCACAATCCGTATTTTTCGCATAGGGACAATTTGATTGCCTGCCAGATCCAAAAAAAGATCCGATGCATCCGCCGCCCCATAGACAAAATCTTCTTCCATAAATCCAAGCGGTTTTAAATATTCATCTCCTTTTGCCGAAATCTCTTTTTGCTCCTCCGTGTCTAAATTTACAAAATGTATCTTTTCAGATTTGTTCTTCTCCTGCCCGTCTGTCCACGCAAAATATTTGTGGGAATCCGAAATGGCATACAGCCCCTCTTTTAAACCGGTAATGTATTCTTTTACTTTCATATTCGAAAGATCAATCCGATAGACTGTCCCTTCCAACATAATAAAAAAGATGCCTTGCGAATTTTCATACATCAACTGCCCCAAATCCGCTTTCATTACCTGATAGGATTCCTCAGAGGGAATAAACAGTTCTTCTTCCACCGTATTTGCCACGCTGTCATAATGGTAAACGCTGATTCCCACTTTTCCCTCATGCCTGCCACAGTTCATATAGCCATATACGACAAAATCCACGCTTCCCGTCTCATCTACGCTGATAATCCTAATATCGTGTTCACCGTAATTTTCCCTTGTATCTACGCCTTCATTGCCGATAAAACTAAAAACTCTCGCTAACTGGCTGCTTGTCTCATTGTAAGACCAAAGTTCTCCGCCCTGTACGAAGCTTACCACCGTCCCTTTTTCATTTGAGGCAAATTCCACATCTTCACTGCGGATTCCAAGCTGGAGATAATTTTCATATGTCTCCACATTTTCCGCCCTAAACATTTGCTCCATCGTCCTTTCATAGTTCAACAGGTACATTCTCTCTTTGGTATAGCGGACCCGGTAATACTCCTCTACATTATAATACTCCATCTCCCCCTTTATGCCTTCCGCTGCAACTAAAAAGTTCAACATGACAACTGTATAGGAACTATTCGTTTCCTTGATGGAAGGGATCGGGGACGTAAGGGGCTTTGCGTCTAATTGCGCCCACGCCACCTGTTTTAAACTGGAATGTATGTCCACTTTATGGAGAGTGGAATTATCGCCGGAAGCATTTGGCTCTAAGTAAACGGCTAGGCTTTTTGACCCTTCCTTGTCAAACGTCTTTTTGTGGAAATCCAGAGTAAATGCGGCGCATTCGCCTGAATAGCAGCTCTGCTCCTCGATAATCCTCGTATAATAATAAATTGTGTCTTTTTTTGAGAGAAGTTTTAAAATAAAAAGATATTCCTCGTTTGGCTCAAGAAGATTCTGAATCTGAAGGTTGGCAGTAATCCTGCCATCTTTCTGTTCATAATTTTCTACTTCCGTATCTACAATCAGCCGCTCCATGTCAAGGCTTCGGATTTCATACGATATGCCATCCACTTTCGTCTCATATAAATCCACTTGAACCGGAAGAACCCGATCTTCATGGATTGGCGTAATCGTATCTCTCATATATATGCCGTTCATCTGCGAAGTATACCCGCGAAGCTCATTTAATGCAGTCATTTCTTTTGAGTCTGCGTTTTTTACAGAAAAAGAAACCACCGGAAGCGTCGCATCCGCCATTTCCGCAGTCAAATCCTGATTTGTATGATTTGTAAGTTGTCCAAATCCCAAAATGCCGGAGCAAAAGACAGCAATTAACACGACTGCTTTCAAAATGCCTTTTTTCATGGCAAACGCCCACCTTTCCACCATGGTTTTAGACAACGCTAAAACCATGGCTGTTCTGTTTTGTCAAATACTTTACCACCACCGGCGGCAGCATCGTCTGCGCCTGCCCCTCCGGCGGTATATTTCATCGAATAAAAGCGCCTGTATGACGTCCATGTAATCTCTGTCCCTTGGCTCCCTGCGGCGCTCTGTCCCCTGCATGGGAACAGCTTTATCATAGATATTTACGGCTGTCCGGTACAAAAGAACTTTATCCGGATATTCATCATACATCAAACTTCCCTCGTATTCCATTTTATCACATTCTTCCTCAACATATGCAAGCAGTTTCTTCATACGTTTCGGATAAAGCTCTTTGATTAGATCCATATCACGTTCGTATTCTTTTTCTGTCTGGTACACATTTGTCATCGGATAGGTTAAATAAAATGGCATTCTGCCAGAATACTCATCCGGCATCCGCAAATAAGACTCCTCGAACTGATTCACTGCATTGGCTCCATATTCATTATTACTTTAGTATATGCCACATTTTTCCTGTGGTTCCATCTTTTAAGTTTATAGGGCGGCAGAAACGAACTCACTGTCCAATCCAAGCGTATGCGTGAAGCTTTATGGAAATGTAAATTCGTCTCTGCCGCCAATCTTGTCAGCGTGTTATTGAAATTTTGGAAACTTACCGGATCTTATTCTTATCCCTGCCGTTTCAGGTGGAACATTGCAACTAGCCGTTTTAACAATTCTGCCTGAGAGCTAAGCTGCTGGCTTGTCGCCGCGCTTTCCTCCGCTGTTGCGGAATTGGTCTGCACCACATCTGAAATCTGGCTGATGCGTTCCTGAACTTCACTTACGGAATCCGCCTGAGAACGCGCCGCTTCCGCGATCCAGACAGTCGTCTCCACGACTTCTTTCGTTCCTGAAACCACTAATTCAAGCTGTTTTGCAGTCGCATGGGCAATTTTCGACCCTTCCTGAACAGCCCCAATGGATCGCTCAATAAGTTCCGTCGTCGACTTCGAAGCTTCCGCGCTCTTGCCTGCCAATTCACGCACTTCCTGCGCAACGACCGCAAAACCTTTGCCCACTTCGCCTGCCCTTGCGGCTTCCACCGCTGCGTTTAACGCCAAAATATTCGTCTGGCTGGCAATGCTTTCAATCGTCTTTATGATTTTTGAGATTTCATTCGAGCTGGCATTAATTTCCTCCATCGCGCGGATCATTTCATGCATCTTATTATTGCTCTCTAAAATCTGGCCGCTGACTAAGCCGACTTTCTCACTGGCGCGTTCCGCGTTTTCCGCTGTCTGCTCCACCTGCTGGGAAATAGAACGCACTGTCCCGTCGACCTCCTCCACTGCGCTCGCCTGTTCCACTGCGCCTTGGCTTAACGCCTGCGCCCCGATAGACATCTGCCCTGCGCCGTTAGACACGCTTGCGGAACTGTCCACAATCTGGGAAAGCGTATCGTTTAATTTATCTAAAATATTGTCAAGCGAAGTTCGAATGGCAACAAAATCCCCCACATAATCCTGCGTCGTTTCACTTGAAAGGCTTCCTTTTGAAATGTCCTGTAAAATAGTTGAAATTTCCCCGATATAGCCTCTAAGACGCTCTATTGTATGCGTAAAAATATCCGCTAAAAGACCGATTTCATCATTAGAATCAATATCTAAATTCTGGTACGCATCGCTTTCTGAAATGCCAAGACGCCCCTGCTCCATTGTCTGAGCCATTTGCGTAAGTTTCGAAAGAGGCCTTGACACTGCCCTTCTGATAAAAATCGTCATAATGCACAGACTGAATATGACAAACGCTGTCCCCACCAAAATTACAAGCCAAATTGTATGATTAATCTGTTCTTCTGCTTCAACAAGGGAAATTCCTGCAAAAATAAGGCCAGTCGCCTGTCCGGATTCATCAAAAACCGGAGCGTAGGAGCAAAGATGATGCACGCCTAGTACGTCCGCGTTTCCTACATAAGATTCCCCACGCCCTAACACAATCTCAGTAAGATCTTCCGAAAGTTCCGTGCCAACTACGCGTTCCCCGTCCTGTATAATCGTGGTATACGCGCGGACATTTCCCTGAAAAACCGTAAATTCACAGCCAAGCTGTTCTTTCAGATCGTCTAACAACTCTGTCATATCCACTTGTTCGGAAGAATGAGAAAGCTGATAGCCTAGAATATTCGTTCCATTCACACATTCATCTCTCAATAAATTCATCGTAAGCGTATAAAACATCCGCACGCACAATGCAACTGCCGCTACGCTCGTGAGTATAAGCAAAAAGGCCGTTAAAAGTCCCACTTTCCTTCCAAGCTTATGTACCTTTCTGTTTTTCCCATACATGATTTTAATTCCTCCTCTGCCGTTTCTTTTTATTTATTTCCCATTCTATTATAACAGCATTTTTAGGAAATACAACAGAGGAAATGGAAATCTTTTATACAGTCAGGGGATTCTTCTTTTTAGAGCGGCAAAGCTCCTGCCATGCTGTCTGCTGTCCTTATCATTCCTGTCCAGCTATTTGCTAATGAAGCGGCAAACCCATGCTTTATTCAACCCTTGTTCCCTGTGCCGCATTCCCTTCTCTATCCATTCCGATTGATTGAACAATCACTTCCCCTGCCCCTTAATTCCTGCGCAAAGCTTCAATCGGGCTCATCTTTGCCGCCTTTTTCGCCGGATAAATCCCAAAAAACAGCCCAATCGCCGACGAAAATAACGTCGTAGCAAGGACCGTCACGATGCTGACAGATGGCGTAAACGCCAATTTCGGATTCACGCTTGCCACAATCTTTGCCACCAGAAATGCGCCCGCTATGCCACTGACGATTCCAATTAATCCGCCAATCATCGTTATAATCGCCGATTCCGATAAAAACTGCAGCATAATTGAACGGGTTTTCGCCCCCAACGCTTTTCGGATTCCAATCTCTCTCGTCCGTTCCGTTACCGAAACCAGCATAATATTCATTACGCCGATTCCGCCTACCACAAGCGAGATGGCGGCAACAAGCGAAATCAGCATTGTAACGGTATTGATTACCGTATTCACTGTCCCCATATAATCACTGAAACTTTCATACTGATAAATGTCCTCTCCATAACATTGATGGCGCCGTTCCAATAAATCCACTACCTGTGTTGTAATGGCCGCCGTATCCGCCCCATCTTCCGCCATAAGATATATTTGATAGTAAGTGTCAAAACCCACGCCATAAATCTGCGCAAACACCGTCAGCGGGAAGTAAATGGATACCGGAGAATTATCATAGGTAAACGTAAACATGGATTCCTTTTCCGCCTGTTCCACGCCAATGATCCGAAACGAAATTTCCGTCCCCCAGATCGTCACGTCAATCGTTTTACCCAAAATATCCGCGGAGCCAAATAAACGGATCGCATCTTCCTCTCCAATTACGCAGACTGGGGCGGCAGACAAGTATTCCTGTTCATTAAAATATCTTCCTGTTAAAATTTCCGTTGTCGAAAACACTTTATAAGAAGCGCGCTGACCGCTTGCCATCACTTGAAATTCACCCTTTTTCGTACTGGTCACACCGTCTGCGCTCATATAGGCATTTACTCCCTTCAGCCCTCCCACTTCCGCCTCAATGGCTTCAATGTCCTCATTTGTGATTTGATAGGAACCCGTGTCATCATATGTATAAAGCGCAATCTGGCCTGCGGCAATTCCCGCCATTTCTTCCGTAATCACGTTTTTTGCGCCGTTTCCCAAAGACATAATTAAAATAACAGACGATATGCCTATAATAATGCCAAGCATGGTTAAGAAAGATCGCATTTTATTTGCCTTGATATTGGAGACTGCCATTTTTAGATATTCATAAATCTGCGACATGGCCCCTCCTATTCCTCGGCTTGTGTTGCCGGAACGTCTTCTAAATCCTGCGGCAGAACCTCTGTCACTTTCATGCCTTCCGTTATCGTCGAATCTACTGTTGTAATGACTTTTTCCCCTGTTTCTATTCCCTTTTTGATCTCGATTTCTTCCGTAGAAGCAAGTCCGGTTGTCACATACTTTTTCGTGACAATCTGTTCATTTACGGTGTAGACAAAATCCCCTTCCGAGTCAGAGTTTACAGCCGAAATTGGCACAGTCAAAACGTTGTCCGCTGTTCCAAGACAGATGCTGGCTTTCGCATCTAACCCTAAAATCAGATTATCGTCCGGATTGTCAATGTGGACTTTTACCGTTACCATCGCGGCGCCCGATTCGCCTTTCTGGGCAAGTTTACTGATGTAAGAAACAAAGCCGCTATATTCTTTTTCCCCAAACGTAATGGACGCTGTCTGATTTTCAGCCAGATGCGCCAAATTGTACTTCGAAACTAATACGTCTAAACACATATGATCCGCGCTTGCAAGGGTAATTAATGGGCTTCCCTCAGCGGCAGCCGTACCCGCGGCCGCAGTCACTTCCGTTACAATCCCCTCAAAATCCGCAGTCACTCCGGCTTTTGCGCGGGAAAGATCGTCAGCCGACTGCTCTAATGTCAGTTTGCCCGCCTGCTGCGTATAGCTGATATTGGCTCTTGCCGCTTCTGATAAGATGCCTGCTTCCGCTGATGCATTTTTTGATTGGGCTTCCCCTAATTTACTTTGCACTTCCGCAAGCTGGCTGTTTTTCTGGGCAATCTGCGCTTGAATATTCGTCATCGTATTCGCAAGATCCGCCGCGCTTTTTATGCTTCCCTGCTTTTTCTCAATCATTTGTTCCTTTGATTTTTTCTCTTTATACAACTGTTTGAGACGCTCTTTTTCTTTTTCACTCAAAGTTTTCTGCTCTTTTTTTGCCTCTAACTCCGCAATTTGCACAGTAAACGTTTCCACTTCCGCTGTCAGCGCGCCGATTTCACCATTCACCTGCGTATTATTGTTTGTCTGTATTTCGTTTTCCGTGGCCTGAGCCTGCAATGCCGAAAGTTCCGCCTGAATCGCATCTGCCTGCGCCTGTAAAGTGGCAATGTCTTTTGCGCTTGCAGCTAATTCCCCCGCGCTTTCTCTGCTTTTTGAGAGCGTATCGTTTCCCGCTGCATTTTCCGCTTTTGCCTGCAATTCCGCTATGTCATAACTTCTCTGCAATGAAGCTGTGTCATACGTCAAAAGATATTCGCCTTTATGCACCGTCTGCCCTAAAACAACTGGCACCTCACCGACTAACGCATTAACTGGGGATGCGTACACTCTTGTCACTTCACTGGCGATTGTCCCGCTCGTGTCTAATGTAGACGTAATTGTCCCCTCCACGGCTTCCTTCGTCTCCACCGTCGGGATAAATTCCTCATCGCCGCCCAAAAATAAGCCTGCCGCAAAGCGGATAATGAGAACCGCCACAACTGCCGCCGCTGCGATTTTCCATACTTTAATTTTTTTCTTTTTTAACATCGTCCTGCTCCTTCTTTTTCCCATTTTCCGTTTCCTGACAACTTGTGTCCGAGACAATTTTCCCGTCCATAACCCGAATTACGCGTTTTGCGCTTGCGGCAATTTGATCGTCATGCGTAATTAAAATCACAGTGTGTCCCTCCTTATGCAGATCTTTTAAAATCCGCATAATTTCTTTGCTCGATGCGCTGTCAAGGTTTCCCGTCGGCTCGTCTGCCAAAATAACCGGAGGAGCCGCCGCTAATGCCCTTGCAATTGCCACTCTCTGCTGCTGGCCGCCTGACATTTCCGAAGGCTTATGCTCCATTCGGTTTGAAAGCCCTACTTTCTCTAAAGAACTCACGGAAAGCTCATGGCGCTTTGCCGCTGGGACATTCCGGTAAATTAAGGGCAATTCCACGTTTTCTAACGCCGTCAAATTGGGGATTAGGTTAAATCCCTGAAAAATAAAGCCGATTTCCTGATTGCGGATTTCTGAAAGCTCATCGTCTGACAGTCCCGCTACGTCTTTTCCATTTAAAAAATAACTTCCAGACGTTGGCGCGTCAAGACAGCCTAACATATTCATAAACGTAGATTTCCCAGAACCTGACTGCCCGATAATCGCAACAAATTCCCCCCGCTCAATGCGAAGCGAAACATCATTTAGCGCCCGCACTTCATTTTCCCCCGGATTGTATATCTTCATTAGATTCTTTACTTCAATCAATGCTTCCACACAGTTCCTCCTCCCTGTCTTTTCAACTGCATTCTATACTTCATATGGTAAAGGAAGATTTCTAAATAATCAACTGGCTTTCCCAAATCAACTGCTTTTCTTAATCTTTTATTAATAAATCCCACATCAAACGAATCTATAAAAAAATTCCCATTTGAGCCGCCTTTGCAGAAGAACCGCATCGGCTGGTTCAAATAGGAATCTAATGTATATCACAGGCATTCCCGTCATAATCTATATTGACAGAATTTGTATTGAGGTCAAAAATCAATTCCTCAATTACTTTGACGCACTCATCTACGTCTCTTAAAATATCCTTTCCCCAAAACCGCAGTACATGAAAGCCCAGAAAGAGAAGTTTTTTCTCGTGTTCCCTGTCCCTTTGGCGGTTTCTTTCAATTTTTTTAATCCAATACTCCGCATGATTTCCTCTTTGAAGCTGAAGTTTTAGTTTCTCCCAGTCTTTGCCGTGAAAAAATTCACTGTCACAGAAAATTGCTATTTTGTATTTTGTCAAAACAATATCCGGCTTTCCGGGCAATGCCGCATAATTCTTCCGGTAACGGTATCCTTTTTCCCACAAAGCTTTCCTTAACTTCAATTCAATCGAAGTGTCTTTGCTTTTCACGCGCTTCATCGTTTTCGTAACGACTTCTTTCTCCCTTGCCATTCTCCTGCCCCGCCCTTAAAAACCTAATGGAATAAATGTTTCGATCACCTTCGCAAACATACTGACCGGAATGGCGCATCCCGCCTGCCTGCTTATCTGGGTATCCGATACTACAATCTAAAACTCATCTGGAAATCCCTGAAGACGCGGCATTTCTCTTGGGGTAAGCCGCCGTTCTCCGTCTACCAGAAGATAATTATATACTGGAATCCGCCGATCCCGCAAAATAAATCAATAAACCGGATTTTATCCTTCATTTCCCAAATGCCTTCTCCTTAACTGCCCACACGCCGCGTCAATATCCCTGCCCAGTTCCCTTCGGACTGTCACCGTTATCCCCTTTTGCTCCAACTTCTGCCGGAACGCATTTGCCGAAGCCTGATCCGTCGCCGTATAGTCACGTTCCCTTACCGGATTCATCGGAATCAGATTGACATGGCAGTTCATGCCGGAAATTAATTCTGCAAGATCATTTGCGTCTTCTTGCGTGTCATTTACTCCCGCCGCCAAACTGTATTCAAACGTAATCCGCCGTCCCGTCTGCTCAAAATAGCTTTGGCATGCCCCGATCACCTCATAAATGTCATACTCTGCCGCAATGGGCATAAGCTCTTTTCGCTTTGCCTGAGAAGATGCGTGAAGCGACAATGCAAGCGTAATCTGTAATTTTTCCTCCGCCAGTTTATGTATATTCGGCGCAATTCCGCAGGTGGATACAGTTAGATTTCTCTGTCCGATATTTAACCCACGTTCATCACTGATTAAGGTAAGAAACCGCAGCAGATTGTCATAATTGTCAAGCGGCTCCCCCGTTCCCATTACGACAACATTAGAAACGCGTTCCCCCGTTTCTTTTTGTATCCGGTAAACCTGCTCTAACATTTCAGAAGGCAGAAGGTTCCTTTTCAAACCGCCAATCGCGGAAGCGCAGAATTTACAGCCCATGCGGCATCCCACCTGTGAAGAAATGCAGACGGAATTTCCATATTTATAACGCATAAGGACGCTTTCCACAACATTTCCATCTTCTAATAAAAACAAATATTTTTTCGTGCCATCTAACGCCGAAGTCTGTGCATCTGCCTGTTTTAAAACGGTATAAACGCATTCCTGTTTTAAAGTCTCACGGAAACCAATGGACAAATTCGTCATTTCATCAATGGATTCCACTAATTTCTGATGCATCCATTGATAAATCTGTTTTGCCCGAAATGGTTTTTCTCCCAATCCCACGACAAACTCCGTCAGCTCTGTCAGATTCATGGATTTGATTTCTGGTTTTTCTATCATAATTTCCTCTATTCTTCTCTATTTTTTCTAGCAATTCTATAAACTAGCCTGTCCGCTTAAAACACGCCATATAAAACCCGTCCATTTCTCCCTCGTCCGGAAAAAACTGCCGTTCATACACAAGGGAAAACTGTGGATTTTGTTTTAAAAACCATGCTGTATTTTCTTCGTTTTCCATACGGTCCATGGTACATGTAGAATACATCAAAAACCCGTTTGGCTTCACATACTGCCAAACGACGGAAAGAATCTCCCGCTGCAATTTTACAAGGCTTACTTCATCTTCTTTTGTTATGCGGTAACGGATTTCCGGTTTTTTGCGTAATGTGCCAAGACCAGAACAAGGCAAATCCGCAAGGACAAGATCTGCCTTTTCGACGGAGTCTTTATCAAGGATTTTGGCGTCGATCCGGCGGGCGCAAATCTGTTTTAAACCGCTCCTTTTTATGTTTTCTTTGATAAGGCTTACTTTATAATCCGTCAAATCCCTTGCTTCCACAAACCCTTCTCCCAAAAGAAGCTCCGCCGCATGAAGGCTTTTTCCGCCGGGCGCGCCGCAAACGTCTATGACGTAATCTCCTTTTTTTGGAGCCGCAATATGCGTGACAAGCATGGAGCTTAGATCTTGGACGGTAAACTGCCCGTCTGCAAATTCCGGTATTTTGGCAAGATAGTCATAACCGGAAAGATAAAGCGCATAATCAAGCTTCGGAAACTCTGAAAACACGACGCGTTCAGCGGCGATCCCCTGACGTTTTAACGCCTGAATCAATGCTTCCGGCGTTGTTTTCATTCGGTTGACGCGGACGCATGTCCTTTCTTTTTTCAAAAACGCCGCCGCTGCCGATTTGGCTTTCTGCTCCCCATAATCCCGGCTCCACTGCAAAAGCATCCACTCTGGAATGGAATAACGGACGGAAGCGGCAAGGATCGGCGATTTGTTTTCATCGGGATACACAATTTTATCTAAGTTCCGGCTGATATTGCGCAACACTCCGTTGACAAACCCCTTAAGCTGTGAAAATCCTTTTTTAGCCGTCAGCCGCACCGCCTCATTACAGGCGGCAGACGGCGGAACGGAATCCATATACTTTAACTGATACACGCCCATCTGCAAAATACAGCGGATCACAGGCTTCATTTTATTCGTTTTGGTATTGGAAAACTGGTTTAGGATATAATCCAATTCAATCTGCCGTTCCAATACGCCTTGCGTCAGACGCGTTAGAAACCCCCTTTCCTGTTTGGAAAGATATTGGTATTTCTCCAATGCGGCAGAGAGCGCAAGATGGCTGTACTCTCCCTCTTTTAGAATGGAAAGCAAAAGCTCTAATGAAATTGCCCGGACAGAAACCGCCTCAGTCGTCATTTCTTCCTCCTGATAAAATCAACAAACGGATTAACTGCAAAATCGAAGCCGCCGCGCCCGCTACATAAGTCAAAGCCGCCGCCCGAAGCACTTTTCGCGTCATTGGAAGCTCACTCGAATTTAAAATCCCGGTATCCTCTAAAATTGCTAGCGCCCTTCTGGAAGCGTTAAATTCCACCGGAAGCGTGACAAGCTGAAAAAGCACTGCAAAAGAAAAGCAAAGAATCCCAAGATTCAACAAAAGCGATCCTGTACTGCTTGAAAACAAAAGCCCTAACACAATAAGGGGCCATGCCAAAGTAGATCCTAAATTCGCAACCGGCACAATCGCGCTCCGCAAGGTCAAAGGAGCGTATTTTTGCTGATGCTGGATCGCATGTCCGCACTCATGCGCCGCTACGCCTACTGCCGCAACGGAAGCCGAACCATACACACTGTCTGATAAATTCAAGGTCTTATTCCTTGGATCGTAATGATCCGTCAGATTTCCGGAGACATGACGGATTGAAACGTCAAAAATCCCCGCCCGGTAAAGCACGCGTTCCGCCGCCTGAGCCCCTGTTAAATTGCTGGCGTTTCGTCTGCCGGAATATTTATGGAACGTACTCTTTACCCTCGCTGAAGCAATCAGGCAGATAACCGCCCCAATGACAACCAGAAAATATGTGGAATCCCACCCGCCATAATAACCATATCTCATAATATCAGCCTCCATTTCTCTATCTTTCTACCCTTATAAAAAAACGTTTCATGCCCGATATAGGAACTATGAAAACACTGTTCCTTCCGCCACCTCATATCCACGCAAAAACGCTTCAATTTCCATACGTTTCCTTCCTTCAAGCTGCACTTCCAGCAAAGAGAGGATTCCATCGCCAGTCTGCGCCTTGAGCTCTTTTTTCCCAACAGAAATTACTTTCCCAGCATCCCTTTTATCTCCGCCGCTTTCTACTTTCGCGCGCCAGATTTTCAACGTTTTTCCGTCTAATTTCGTATATGCGCTTGGCCAAGGGTTTAGGCCCCGTATGAGACGCTCAATCTGCGCCGCAGGCATCTCCCAATCAATATTTCCCATCTGCTTTGAAATCATTCCTACATGCGTCGCTTCTGATTCGTCCTGCTTTGTATAAACCGCCGTTCCATTTTCAATTTCCTGAATCGTATGCGCGCAAAGCTTTGCGCCTTCCTTTGCCAGCCGCTCAAACAAACTCCCGCCTGTCTCATCTTCCGCAAGCGTCAGGATAGATTTTTCAATCATATCCCCAGTATCAAGCCCCGCATCCATGCGCATTGTCGTTACGCCCGCCACGGCGTCCCCATTGATTATTGCCCATTGGATCGGCGCCGCGCCGCGGTATTTCGGCAGAAGCGATGCATGCACATTCACACAGCCAAATCTTGGCAGATTTAAAAGCTCTGCCGGAAGAATCTGTCCAAACGCCGCCACTACAATAATATCCGGAGAAATGCTCTTTATATACGCAATGCAATCCGCTTCGCGGATTTTCTTTGGCTGGTAAACTTCTATCCCATGCGATAACGCGCACTCTTTTACCGGAGAATAGCCTACGGCTTTTCCCCTTCCTTTCGGCTTATCCGGCTGTGTCACGACAAGAGCCACCTCATGCCCTGCCGCAAGGAGTTCCATCAACGTCCCGACCGCAAAGTCCGGCGTCCCCATAAAAACTACACGCAAACTCATTCCTCCTCCTCTACATCGTAAATGTCGCCTTCTACAAATTCCGTATACATATGGCCTTCGAGGTGGTCAATTTCATGGCAGATTGCCCTTGCTAAAAGTTCCGTCCCCTCAATTTCAAATTCTTCCATATTTATATCATAGGCTTTTGCCACTACATGATTGGGACGCGTCACCTTTCCGGCTTTCCCCGGCAGGCTAAGGCATCCTTCTCCTCCCGTCTGCTCTCCGTCCGACTTTAAAATCATCGGATTTATCATGACTATCGGGCCGTCGCCAATGTCAATCGTCACAATCCGTTTTAAAATCCCAACTTGTGGCGCCGCAAGCCCCACTCCCTGCGCTTCATACATCGTATCAAGCATATCTTCAATTAGCATTTTCACTTTTGGCGTAATTTCCATAACCTCCCTGCACACTTTGCCCAATACCGGGTCTCCATGCATCCTTATCGTCCGAAGCGCCATAATGTCCTCCTTGTTCGTTCTCTTTTTTCGTTATACACTGTTCATCGGATTAAAATCGAATGAAATATAAATCCGCTTAAAATCCGCCCTGTCCTTTAAAAATAACTCCAGCCTGTCTTTTAGCTCTACAAGCTTTCCATATTCGCCATGTTTTAAGTAAATCACTCTGCGGTAAATATCATTTACTTTTCCAATGGAAGCGCTGGCCGGGCCTATCATTTTTAAGCCTTCTACCTTTGCCTTCCGAATCAACGCCGCAAGGTACGCCGCCGCCCACTCTGCCGCTTTCTCCTCTTTTGCGGTAAACAAGACCAAAAGCAGGTTTGAAACCGGAGGATAGCCCATTAATTTCCTAATAGAGATTTCTTCCCGATAAAACGCTTTATAATCCTGATTTTTCGCCGTCTGAATACTGTAATGATCGGGATTGTACGTCTGTATAATCACTTCTCCGGTTTTTGTCCCCCGTCCGGCCCTTCCCGCCGCCTGAGTTAAAAGCTCAAATGTACGCTCACACGCCCTGTAATCTGCCGCATACATCGACATATCCGCCGCAAGGATGCCGACTAACGTCACGTTTGGAAAGTCATGCCCCTTGACAATCATCTGCGTGCCGATTAAAATATCCGCTTCCTGCCCCCAAAAAGCCGATAAAATCTGTTCATAACTGTCTTTGCCCCTTGTCGTGTCAAAATCCATGCGGAGGGTGCGCGCCATTGGAAACCGCTGTTTGACTACTTCTTCTATCTTCTGCGTTCCAGCTTTAAAGCCGCTGATATAACGGGATGCGCAGTTTGGGCACACAGACGGGGCCGTCTCCCCATATCCGCAATAATGGCACATCAGCCTCCCGTTTTTATGCAGGCTTAACGCCACATCACAATGCGGGCATTTCATCACATGCCCACATGCGCGGCAAGAGACAAAGCCGGACAGGCCCCTGCGGTTTAAAAACAGCATAATCTGCTGTTTTTTCGCTAAACAGTCTTCCATGCAATCCTGAAGTTTCCGGCTTAAAATTGAGCGGTTGCCGCTTTGCAGCTCTTGCCGCAAATCGACTACATCACAGACCGGAAGCGGCTGGGATGCGGCGCGCCCAGTCAGCTCTATCAACTGGTACTCGCCTTTTTTTGCCTTATAATAACTGTCAACGGAAGGCGTGGCAGAACCCAAAACGACAGAAGCCCCCGCCATTGCCGCCCGCTCAACCGCTGTTTCCCTAGCATGATATTTCGGAAGGGATTCGCTCTTATACGTCCCTTCATGTTCTTCATCTATAATAATCAGCCCTAACCGCAAAAAAGGGGTAAACAATGCCGAACGCGGACCTATCATAATGTCAATTTCCCCTTTTTTCGCCCTGAGAAACTGATCATAGCGCTCCCCTTTCGACAGACGGGAATTCATAATAGAAACGCGCGCTCCAAATTTTGCATAAAACCGCATCACAGTCTGGTACGTTAAAGCGATTTCCGGTATCAAAACGATTGCCTGCCTGCCCTGACGGATCACTTCCGCAATCAGTTCCATATAGACTTCCGTTTTCCCACTTCCGGTCACGCCATGCAAAAGATACGTTTTATTTATGCCTTTTCTCAAATTTTGGCGCACAGCGTCTGCCGCCTGCCTCTGCATGGCGTTTAACGTAATTTGGCTTTCTTCCTGTTTTAACTTTGCCGTCGGGGTACGGTAATCTATTTCACGCAAAACCGTAATGATCTTTTTTTCTTCTAAAGCGCGTATGGCCGCCGCCGTCACATTCAGCTTTTGCATCACAATTTCATAGGAAAGCTGTGGGTGGCGTAAAAGCTCCTCTAAAAGCCTTGCCCTCGCCGTATGATGCTTTTTATGAAAGACGCTAAGCTGTTCCCTTGCCTTTTCCTCATCTAAATTCAGGCAGAGGATGCGTTTTTCTCTGGCTTTTATTTTCTGCCGGACCGGAATTACCGTTTTTAACGCCTGATTCATTGTGCCGCCATAATTTTTCCGCATCCAGTGCGCCAAAGCGATGAGCTGCGTTTCAACCGCAATACTGTCTTTGACGACGGATGCGACGGCTTTGATTTTCCTCTCGTCAAACTCCGCTTTGTCCGTCACCTCTATCACAAATCCCTGCCGGATATGGTTTCCATTCCCAAACGGAACAGAAACTTGTACGCCTGCGTAAATCTGCCCGCTCAATTCTTCCGGTATCCGGTATTGGAACGCGCGGTCTAATTTTTCATGGGATATATCTATAATTACACTGGCATACAGCGCCATGCTATCACCTGCCGTTACTCCTTTATCCGTTCCTCTTTTAAAATTTCCGCAATCAAGATGCGTTCGTCCATGGGATATTTTTTCCCTTTGATCTCTTGATAATCTTCATGGCCTTTTCCCGCTAACACGATTACATCGCCTGGCTCGCCATGCGTAATTGCATAACGGATCGCTTCTTTCCTGTCAATTATTTCTATATACGCGCCGTTTGTTTTCAAAATCCCCGTTTTAATATCTTCGATAATCGCCTGCGGATCTTCAAATCTCGGATTATCCGAAGTAATAATCGTAAGATCCGAAAGCTCCCCCGATGCTTCCCCCATCTCAAAACGCCTTGCCCTCGCGCGGTTGCCGCCACAGCCAAAGAGACAGACTAAACGTTTCGGTTCATATTCCCTTATGGTCGATAACAGACTTTTTAAGCTCATTGCATTATGGGCATAGTCTATCATCAGCGTAAATGCATCGGATACTTTTACCATTTCTATCCTGCCCTTTGTCTTCGCCTGACGCAATGCCTGCTTCATAATGCCGGCGCCTATGCCAAAATGACGGCATACCGCTATCGCAGTCAGGGAATTGTATACGCTGAATTTACCGGGGACGTTAATTTCCACATCAAAATCCAGCTTGCCGGAAATATGGTAGGACACGCCAAGGCTGCCCGCTTTCTGCAAAAGCTTTACATTTTCCGCCCGCAAATCAGCGTGTTCTGAAAAGCCAAACGTTTCCACTTCGCAAGTGTGGCGTTTTAACAGATCTCTGAAATGGGCATCGTCTGCATTTAAAATGCCTATCCTGCATTGGCGAAAGAGCCTGCTTTTACATTCCAGATATTCTTCAAAAGAGGCATGTTCATTCGGGCCGATGTGATCCGGCTCAATATTCGTGAAAATCCCAATTTCAAACAAAAACCCCGCAGTCCTATGCATCATAAGCCCCTGAGAGGAAACTTCCATCACACAGCATTCACAGGAACAATCCGCCATTTTACGGAAATAACTCTGAATCAGATAAGACTCGGGCGTAGTGTTTGCAGACGGAATTGTTTCCTCCCCGATAATGGTTTCAATCGTGCCGATTAACCCTGTTTTATATCCGGCTCCCTCAAGTATGGATTTTACCATATAAGCCGTCGTAGTCTTGCCCTTTGTCCCGGTTATGCCGATTACTTTCAACTGTTTTGCCGGATAGTCGAAATATGCGGCGGACAAAAGCGCCAAAGCATAACGGGTATCCTTTGTCTTTATCACTGTAACCGCATCCGGCGCGTCCACCGGTTCAGACACGACAAGGACAGAGGCTCCCAGTTTGACCGCGTCTGCCGCAAATGTATGCCCGTCTGCCACTGTTCCTTTGATACATACGAAAAGGGAGTTTTTTGTGATTTTTCTGGAATCATAGACAAGGTCTGAAATTTCCTGATTCAAATCCCCTTGAATACATATATAGTCCATGCGCTCTAGCAGTTGTTTTAATTGTTTCATTCTGTACCTCTCTTTTCAAAAAACAGAAGATCTTAAAGCTGCACTGTACTATTATATGATAGAATCTTAGAATTTACAAGTTTTTAAACATTTCTTAACAGAGATGAAATATGGGTTTACAATTTATTTTTTTTATGATAAGATAGAAAAGATCAATTTGCCGTGGCATGCCAAAAATCCAAAAGGAGGAAGTCTATGCCACATAAAAAATTCTTAACAACAGCCATCGCTGTGTTCTGCATGGTTTCCATGCTGTTTCTTTCCACCCCAAACAACTTATATGCCGCAAACGGCTATGAATTTGTCGTGTTAAACGCATATTCTAAAACCCTTGCCATTGGGGACGAGGTTTATTTAATCGCTGTCACCTCAACGGGCAAAAAGCCCAGCTTTTCTTCCAGTGTCCCTTCGGTAGCCTCTGTCAGCGCTTATGGCAAAATTACCGCAAAAAAAGCCGGAACCGCCGTTATACGAGCCAAAATCAAAAACGGGGAAGCAAGCTGTAAAGTGACCGTCAAAAAAACAACAGTCCGGTTAAGCGATACAAAAATTACGCTGGAAAACGGGGAAAGCAAACTTTTAAAAGCCGCTGTTTCCACTGGGCATCCGGTGAAATTTAAGTCCAGCAAATCCGGCGTCGCATCCATAGACGAAAACGGCGTTATCCTTGCCAAAAAACCGGGAACCGCCACAATTACGGCAACGGCAGACAAAACTTCCGCCACATGCAAAGTGACCGTAAAAAAACCGTCTGTCTCTTTAAACAAAACATCTGTGAAACTATTCCGTAAGGAACGCGTCCATCTTTCCGTTACCTCTACGTCCAAAACTGCGCCAAAATGGAAAAGCAATAAAAAAAGCGTTGCCACCGTAGATGACAACGGAACTGTCACCGCCGTCAAAAATGGGACGGCCGTCATTACCGTCACAATCGACGGAGTCTTTAAAACCTGCGAAATCACAGTAAAAAAACCAGTCATTACATTTGAAAAAGAAAGCGTGACCTTAAACGTCAAAGAAAAATACCGCGCCAAGGCCACTGTTTCTTCCAAAAATAAACCCGTTTATTCCAGCTCAAACACATCTGTCGCCACTGTGGACGAAAATGGCGTCATTTATGCAAAAGCCGTTGGAAAGGCGTTTATCTATGCCAAAGAAGACGGAACAAAAGAGCGTCTAACCGTATTTGTAAAATAAACGAAACATAGCCCAATAAGCCACGGCAAATTGATCTTAATGCTTTAAATCGCCATTCGCCGGATTATCCAGCAATTTCCCCTTTTCATCAAACCGCGATCCATGGCAGGCGCAGTCCCAGCTTTCCTCCGCGCCATTCCATTTCAGGCGGCATCCCAAATGCGGGCATCTTTTTTTCGAAGGAGCCAAAAGATTTGAAACCGCTTCCCAGCCATTGACCAAAAGTTGTTTTTTTACTATGCCGCGGGAAGGCAAAAACACTTCACTGTAAGGATTCTCCTGCCCCATTGCCAAGTCCGTTAAAATCATAGCCGAAACCATCGAAGAAGTCATGCCCCATTTCCGAAATCCTGTCGCCACAAAACAATATGGCAAATGTTTTGCATATCTGCCAATGTAGGGAATGTCGTCTAACGTCATGCAATCCTGCGTCGCCCATGTATACTTAATGTCCCGTTCCGGATAATGCTTTGCCGCAAATTCACGCAGTTTTTCCCACTTGCCGCCACACTTTCCCGTCCTGTGCTCCCCGCCGCCAATCAAAAGAAAATTTTTATAATTCCGAAAAGAAAAACCGCCTTTCGCTTCATCAATATACAATCCATCGACGTTTTCGGCGTCTGCTAACGCAATTACATAAGAACGCTGCTGGTACATTTTTAAAAAGTAAAATCCATGTTTATTTATAATTGGGAAATGCGTAGCGAAAATCGCTTTTTGAAACGTAATCACGCCCTGATCTGTCACTGCGGCGTGTTCCCGAAATTCCCTGACAAACGTATTTTCGTAAATCTTAAGCCCTGCCGCAATCTGCGCGGCAAACTTTAAAGGGTGGAACTGCGCCTGATGTTCCATGCAGACAGCTCCCGCTGTTTGAAACGGCAGCCGTTTCGGCTCTTGCAGATATGCAGGACAGCCAAGCCTAAGAAGGGCTTTCATTTCATCTTCTAATTTTTTCCTGTCTTCCATGGCATAGACATACGACGTTTTTTCTTCATACTCACAATCCGCTTTCTGGCAGAGCTGCTTATATTTCCGGACTGCCGTTTGATTTATATCCAGATATTTTTTTGCCTTCTCATATCCGGCAGATTGCAATAGTTTGTGATAGATCAGCCCATGCTGCGCCGTGATTTTCGCTGTCGTGTCTTTCGTCACGCCAGAACAAATCCGCCTTCCTTCTACAAGCGTATAGTCTACGCCCTGTTCCTTCAAAAAATACGCGCATAAAATCCCTGCCATTCCTCCGCCAATAATCAGGACGTCTGTCTTTATATCCTTCTGCAATGACGGAAAATGCGGCATATCCACGCCTCCCATCCAAATAGATGTCATATATTATCCTTTCCGAAATATCCGCATAAACGCATCCAGATACTTAAATTTCACTTTTATCGTTCCCTCTGCCATAATTTCTTCATATTCGTCTTCTGTCAAAACCGCGCGGAGTTCTTCCTTGGAATTTTCATCTATGACTTCATAGACGCTCCCGGAAAAACACAAATTCGGATACATAACGCACCACCAGTTTTCTCCTGCTCCGTCCCCGATTACGACATTTAACGCGCGGTACTTTCCTTTTGGGAACGTGAATGCCCCATATGTTTTTTTTGGAAAGTCCGCTGTTTTCACCTTTGCATCAACTGAATACTCATATCCCTCTGCCGCAATAATTTGTCTGGCGCATTGTTCGATCTGCCCTAACTCCTCTGTAACGGCTATTTCACATTCTTTTAAACCGTCTACGCCAGATAGTTTTTCTTTTAAATAGGCTCCGATTCCGTCCCTGACTTTTAATTTTAACGCCTGATCCTCTTTTGTATTGCTGTTTGCAATCACATGAAACCGCAAAACCTGCTGTGAAAGGCTATCCTGAAGCCTATGGATGCGGTATTGATACGCCCCTGCCAAAACTGCGACTGTTAAAATCCCTGCCAATGCCCGTTTCATTTTTTTCATAATCCTGCTCCCTTCTTATCGCTGATAAGAAGATTCTTTCCACATTTTGGATCTTTATACCAACTATCCTCTTTCATTTACCAAAATTACTTCCACTTCAAATTGGAATTGCAGTTTATCCAGAAAAGCCTGCGTATCCGACTGGTACATTTCATATTTTTCCCTGTCATACATTCCAAGCTTATAAAAACTGTTTGTCAAATCAATCTTTGGCGCATTCAAAAGCCTTCTCGCGCTCTCGTTCAATTCCGTTAAAAAGAGTTCTTCTAACTGCCGTTTGATTTTATCGCCCCCGCCGCTTCCTGTGTCCATATCCTGTTCTACGACCGCTTCCAAACGGATTTTATTGCAATACAACAATTTTTCTTTTCCCAAAAAATCCTCTTTCGTGCGGATGCGGTTAATTGAAACAGGGGTTTTGTCTTCTAAAGAGAATGCCAGTTTTTTAATGCTCCCCTGACAAAGATAAGATAACACCGCCTCTGAAACGCCAATTTCCCCTTTTGGCTCTCCATAAGAAAACGCATAGTAATTGCGGATAACCGGAAGCCCGCCGGATTTTGCAAGAACTGGAATAAGAAGAAGCTGTTCTTTATTTGCCGCTTCGTTGTATAAGTCCCCAAGCGTCACAGCCGTTTTTAATTTGTAATCTTCCCTGCTCTCCATCATTTCTTCTAAATAACTGCCTACCGCCGTATCTAAGTTTTCGTCCAGCGCCAAAATTTCCGCCGCATTTTCCGACATAAAGATAAGCGTATTTCTCGCAATTAAATCCTCTTTTCCGCAAATCTCTAAAAAGGTTTTGAGCGCCGGCAAATCTTCCACAAACTCTTTTGATAATACAAGCGCCTTTAAATGGTTATAATCCATAATTTTATTGGTATTGTTCGCATACTTTGACACACCCGTGAAAAAGTCTTTGTCCTGTATATAAAAATCTGTTTTGCTTGAACTTTCGGCATTTTCATCTGCCACTTTTGACAAATCCTGAAATTTAAAACTAATCCGGCAGGAATCCTCTTGCTTATCTAAGCCCATTGCCAGCGGAAAAATCCGGTTCTCAAGCTCCATCGTACTGCATCCGGAAAACAACAGCATAATCCCTAACAGCACAGATGCAAGCGCAGCATGTTTCCCCTTCCCTTTCAGTTTTTGCGCCACGCCCGCAAACAAAGGAATCAAAACGGCAAGCGGCGTCCCTGCGTATAAAAATAACCGATTGAGTATTTTTGTAAAATCTGCGGAACGGTAACTAAACACTGCAATCCCGAAAAATGCAAAAGCCGCAAAAGCAATCCACCATTTCTCCTTTTTTCCTGAAGAAAATTCCTTCAGATTTTCCGCTGTGTAAAACATGCTGCTGCTTAATAACGCAAAAACGGTAAAAAACCAAATTGCCACCATAAGCGCATCCTGACGCTGTAAAAACCCGCCCGGAATCTGAATCATGCTCATCAGCGTCACAGCTGGATATTCCAACGCTTCCATCGAGGAAGTCCCAAACATGCCCTGCAAAACCACAAACAGGGCAAATAAAACTGCGCCGCTGAATAAAACAGCCCCTACACAGGCTCCGCGGATAGACTCTTTTTTCTTGGCAAACGGAACAAGGTACAAAGCGACGCCTGTCAGGGAAAACATCTCAAAACAAAAATAACTTCCTGTTAAAATCTCATTTGCGTCATTCGTAAACAACGGAAATAAACGCGGCAGTTCAATATCCCTTGCCGCAAAAAACAGCATAAGAAAAAGCGGCGCCATTAAAAACCAAAACAAGATTTCATAGATTCTGGCCCTTCCCTCAATCCCCTGCAAAATTCCATACACGCAAAGAAAAAGTATCCCTGCCGTAATCCAGTAAAAGGACTGTTCTTTTAATAAATCCGTCACCATTAAATGGCCGAAAATATAAGACGTATAGCCTCCCAGACACAAATAATACAACACATAAAAGAAAAGAAGCGCCGCGCCTAACACTTTTCCAAAACAGCGTTTTAAATACTTCGGGTAACTCTCTCCTTCTTCCATCAGAGAAACCTGCCACCCGATTATCATACAATACCCCAAGCCCGCGGCTATGCCCGTAAGAATGGACAGCATCCCATTCCGTTCTGTCGCTTTTGCAAGCGCGGCAGGAAGCAAAAGCGTCCCAATGCCCATCAAATCATATGTCAGAAGGCGGAACATCTGGCGTTTGGAAATTTTATTATTTTTCGAAAACATCTGCGCCCTTCTTTCTCAAACGTATTCTCTGGTTTCTTTTTGAATAAATGGGCCGCCGCCGCATAAGAAACAACGGCAGACGGATCAAGGAATCCCGCTCATCTTCATATCCGTTTAAATCCGCCCCGACAAACGGCATAAGATACGGTATCCCGAAGCTTTTCAAATGGGAGAGATGCACCAAAAGTAACAGCAGGCCAAACAAAAGGCCGTAAAACCCCAGCCAAGAACAAAGCAGGATAAAACCAAACTTCAGTAAACGGAACGCCGTCGCAAATTCTTCGTTCGGTATGGCAAACGAACATAACGCCGTAAACGCTACCACGATTACGACAATCGGGCTTACAATGTTTGCTTCCACTGCCGCCTGCCCGATAATAAGCCCTCCGACAATCCCGATTGTATTGCCCATCGCCCCCGGAAGCCGCACACCGGCTTCCCGCAGAAGCTCAAACGCAATTTCCATAAGCAGAACTTCCACGACTGCCGGAAACGGGACGCCCTGTCTTGCTGCGGCAAATGACAACAGAAGTGTCGTCGGTAAAATCTGCGTATGGAAATTTGTCACTGCCAGATAAAACGCCGGAACCGTCATTGCAAAAAATGCCGCCAAATATCGGATCAGCCGCCCAAACGATGCAATTTCCCAGCGGTTATAATAATCGTCGCTTGTCTTGATAAATGAATTATAATCGGTCGGCAAAATCAAAGCCGTCGGCGAATTATCCGATAACAGCACAATACGCCCTTCCAATATAGCCATAGACGCGCGATCCGGCCTCTGTGTCGTTTGAAACTGTGGAAAAGGCGAATACCATTTTTCTTCTGATAATTGTTCGAGTATCCCGCTGTCTAACACGCCGTCAATTTCATAACGGCTGATCCTGTCCTCAATTTCTTTTAACAAGCTTGGATAGACTAAATCCTCCATATAGACGAGATCGACATTTGTCTTTGACCTTGTCCCTGCTTTCAATTCTTTTACTTTTACTTTTGGCGTCCGAAGCCGCTTGCGGATTAACGCCGTATTCACTTTAATGGAATCGACAAACCCTTCCCTAGAACCCCGTATTACTTTTTCTGACTGCGGCTCTTGGACAGGCATGGCGGGGTATCCTTTGTCCGGTATTTTCACCGCCTTATCAAATCCGTCCACAAAGAGAATAACGTCTCCGGTAAACAGCATATCCGCCGCTTCCTCCACCGTATCGAATGCCGTCATATCGGAAATTCCAAGCGCATTTTTTTCAAGCGCTTCATAAATTTCTTTTTTTGACATTAAGCAGAACTGGTTTAACAACTTTCCGATTACGGTGCTCTCAAATAAAAAACTGCCGCCCGTCACTTCCACATAAGCTATAAAACAGTCTATATCTTTATCTTTCCCAAGCTGCATCGACTTCTTTTTAATATCTGCCGACTCACCCAAAAGGGACAGAAACGCCTGTTTATTTTTGTACAATTCTTTTTCCATATTTTTCACATCCATACAAAAAATAGGAATAGAGCTGTCTCTATTCCTATTTCTAGTATTTTCATTTTCTTTCCTTTTATTCCTGTCTGCGGATAATATCTTTCACCGCCTTTTGTTGATTTTCAAGATGTTTTTTTATTCTGGCAGCCACTAATTCCTTGTCTTTTGCCAATAAAGCCGAAAGAATCTGTTTGTGTTCTTCTATCAAACATGGGTAATTTTCTTTATCTTTCAGATATTCTACACGGTAACGGTAGATCTGTTCCCTCAAATGGGATAGCATCGTTGTCAGCCTCCTGTTTCCTGCCGCCTGACAGATGAAATCATGAAAATCAATATCCGCCTGCGCCAACTGTTTGAGATTATCTGATCTCACTGCCCGCGCAAATACGTCTTCCAATTCTGCCAAATAGCCAAACTGTTCGTCTGTCATTGTGTCACACGCAAGCTGCGCCGCTAATATCTCCAACGCTTCCCGGATTTTTAACACATCTTCCATGTCTTTTTCCATCATTTTTGCAACTTCTGCGCCTTTTCTTGGAATAGAAACCGCCAGCCCTTCCTGTTGCAGCATACGGATCGCCTCACGGATCGGTGTGCGGCTGACGCCAAGCTGTTCGGCGAGCTGCAATTCCATCAAACGTTCTCCCGGCTTTAAATCTCCTTTTAAAATGGCTTCACGCAACGTATGGAACACCACGTCCCGAAGGGGTAGAAACGTATCAGATTTCAACTCTAAATTTTCCATAACTCCTCCATGTCGCTTCTTAAATTTACCGTCTTCTGTTATTATAAATACTTGTCAAATACAACTGGCGCGTAAGCTGTGATTTACGCATCTGCTCATATGCCATACGGGCTTGCTCCTCTTGCTCAAACAGCCCAAAAACTGTCGGTCCGCTGCCGCTCATCATCGAAGCTAACGCCCCGTTTTCCATCATAGCGCGCTTAATCTCGGCAATCACTGGATATTTTGGAATCGTCACGGTCTCTAACACATTGCCCATATATTCTGCAGTTTTCCTTAAATCTTGTTTTTTAATTGCGGCTATCTGAGCGCGGATATTCGGGTGCCTTGTATGTTCATCTAATTTCAAATTTTCATAGACAAACTTCGTCGAAACGCCGACCGGAGGTTTCGCTATCAGCACCGGACATTTTGGCATGGGCGGCAGGCTTTTTAATTTTTCCCCGATTCCTTCCGCTAATGCCGTCCCCCGCATCAGACAGTATGGAACGTCTGCGCCTATCTTTACGCCAAGCTCCATCAGCCGGCTGCGTTTCATGCCCAAATGGAACAATTCATTCATTCCATATAATACAGCCGCCGCATCCGTACTCCCGCCAGCCATTCCGGCTGCGATTGGAATATACTTCCGCAAATCCACACGGACGCCTTCCTCTATCCCGCAGGAATCCTGTAAAAGTTTCGCCGCCTTATAAATTAGGTTGCTCCCATCTGTCGGCAGAAAATCTAAATTCGCCGTAATTTTAATTCCCGGTTCTTTCGTTCTTGCAATCGTAAGCTGATCAAACAAATGAATTGTCTGCATAATCATTCTGACTTCATGGTATCCGTCCTCTCTTTTACGGATCACATCGAGCCCTAAATTAATCTTAGCCAGAGCTTTCAACGTTATCTTTTCCATTCGCTTTCCCTCCATATTATTTATTTTGAAGCCGCGATGTTTTGTATGAAAAAATTTTACCATTTCTGAAAAAAAAGGTCAATTCCACTTTACTTATTCTTCCAGTTTGCCGATATAAAAAATGATACCAAGAAATATGGATATAATCTATTATGCCAAGGAGGGTAAGTATTATGAGTAGCATTAGCGCAATTAATAATTCTTCGTATTATCCGGCGTCTAAAACAGACACTGCTGCCAAAGCTCCTGAAAAAGAAGCATCCAAAGAGGCGGTAGAAAGCGCATCAAAAACAGAAGGCGTTGTCTACGAGAAAGGATCTTCCACCAAAAACACGGAATATGTCAAGAAAAATTCTGCTTTAATCCAGAAATTAAAAGAAGATTCTGACAAGAGAATTTCCCAGATGAAGAGCATCGTAGAACAGATGATGTCCAAGCAGGGCGCAGCCATCGGCAAAGCTGACAGCATGTGGAAGTTTTTGGCAGGCGGCAACTTTACCGTTTCTGCCGATGTAAAAGCTCAGGCGCAGAAAGATATTGCAGACGACGGCTATTGGGGCGTAGAACAGACTTCTGACCGTATCGTGGATTTTGCTAAAGCTTTAAGCGGCGGCGATTCCGCTAAAGCAGACAAGATGATTGAAGCGTTCAAAAAAGGCTTCGAACAGGCAACTGGAAGCTGGGGCAAAAAACTTCCAGACATTTCCCAGAGAACTTACGATGCAGTTATGAAAAAGTTCGACGAATGGAAAAACGGAACAGAAAAAACCGACACGGAAACAGTGGAAAAAGACACAGTTTAATAAGCATTCAAAAACAGCGGCAGGTTCTGCCGCTGTTTTATTTTTTCTCATCTTTCGTCTTGCCAACGGCTTCATTTAAGCTTAACATCTTTGCATCCAGCATAGAAATCATGCCGGAACATTCCCTTAGTTCCTGACTGATATACTCTGGCGCATTCCCCTCAAATTTATAATAAATCTTATGTTCTAAACTCGCCCAAAAATCCATCGCTATCGTCCGAATCTGTATCTCGACTTTCGTGTCTATTACCCGATCCGATAAAAAAATAGGGATTGTCACCAACATATGGTAACTCTTATAACCGCTCCTCTTTGGATGCTTAATATAATCTTTGACGGAAACAACCGTTAAATCATTCTGCCTGCCAATCATCTCCGCCATACGGTAAATATCGGAAATAAACGAGCAGACAATGCGGATGCCCGCTATGTCATTGATATATTCCGTCATATTAGATATGGTGCTTTCACATCCATGACGCTTTAATTTCTTGACGATGCTCTCTGGCGATTTAATTCTGGATTTAATATATTCAATCGGATTATACTGATGCACATGCTGAAACTCATCGTTTAAAATTTCCAATTTCGTCCCGACTTCTTTTAATGCGCTGTTATAAATCAGCATAACGGTTTTCCAACTATCTACATCTTCTCCAATCCCAAATGTTTGGGCCTGTTGATTCATTTCTTAAAACCTCCCAAATCTATATTTCAAATTCGTCCTGATTTCTATATTATAGCGCAATCCAAACGCAAATTGTCACTATTTGGAAGAATTTCACAAATTCTTAATAGTTGCCGCCGCCTCTAATCCTCCTCGATTACCTGAATTTCTAAATAATCAAACGCAATCTCCTCAATAAAACAATCCTGCGTAAACCTCGTTTTCGCATGGCGCTTAAAATCATTGACATTGACATTGAGCCAAATCGGCTTTCCTAAATCAAAGGCGCCGCACACTTCTTCTAACGCCCCAAACACTTTATGCGTCCGCGTATCGCAGGAATCGTTTTCCACTGTCATATCCCTTACCAGACGATTGCCCTTAATCTCTTTTGCCCATAACCGAAACATTTTTTTCTCTCCTTCTTTGCCTGTTCGCTTCATATGCCAAAACCGCCGCGGCAACGGCCGCATTCAATGATTCCGCGCTTCCCTCCATTGGAATGCGAATCCACTCGTCCGCTAACGCCAATGTATCTCCTTTTAGCCCGTTTCCCTCATTCCCAATTAAAAACGCGCAATTTCCCTTATAATCCGGCTCATCATACATTCTCTTACCTTGTAAACACGCCGCATAGATCGCAATTCCCTGCCGTTTTAAACTAAAAAGCATCTCATGAAAATCCTCTACGGCAAAAAAAGGCATCCGGTACACACTTCCCATCGTGGAACGGACCGTCTTTGGATGAAAAACGTCTGCCGTCGTTTTATCTGCAATGACAGCGGTAACTCCCGCCGCTTCCCCCATTCGAAGCATCGTCCCTAAATTTCCCGGATCTTGTATCCCCTCCAGCAAAAGGAAACAGGCGTTTGAATCCGAAAACATTTTCTGTAAATCCCATTTTGGCATTTCAAGAACGCCCAAAATCCCTTGGGGCGTTTTCGTATCGCTTACCGCCTGAAATACCGCATCGGAAAGCGTTTCCATCGCAAATCCCACAAATTGTTCAAGGAAACCTGTCTCCGGCGAGAAAGATTCCGCTATATAAATCTTTTTAATCCATTCTTTAGGCGCCTCTTTTAACATCTTTTTGCCTTCCACTACAAAAAGCCCCTGTTTAGCGCGTTCCTTCCCTTTTTTTCCCAATACAACTAGCTGTTTCACCTGCGCATTCGCCATACTCGTAATCATAACATCCCCCGTCCAACCAAAATATCCTATCTTATCCATTATACCAACGCGCCCTGACTTTTACAAATTAATTTTATCTCCGTTTCATTTCTACAATTTTAACTCCATTTCACTTCTGTAAGATTTCAAGAAAAATTCAATAAAACTCTACTGCCTCTTGCCTCACTTCATGCTATATCCTGGCAGGAGCGTCTTTGTTATGTATTCTTCAAACACTCAAACAAAAAGACGGAATACGAAACCCCATCGCTTCGTACTCCGCCCTTTTTCATTGCATTCGCCGAACTTTCATTTCAGCCGAATTACTTGGAAGCAGACATTTTTTCTTCCTGGCTGCGGATCATTTTACGAACCATTTCTCCGCCGATGGAGCCTGCCTGCGCAGAAGTAAGATCACCGTTGTAACCTTCCTTTAAAGGAACGCCAATTTCAGAAGCCACTTCCTGTTTGAAACGGTTTAATGCCTCTTTTGCTTCAGGTACCTCAACTCTATTTGTTCTGTTTGAACTTGCCATGGTATACACCTCCATAGTTTTTTCTCCGGCTGCGCCGGTTTTTGTTTGCGGATAAACACTGTTTTGTTTATCCTGAGAATAGTATGATCCCAAAAACAAATTTTATGTTTGGAAAGTTCCACCATGGATTTTTTTTCTAATTTATGCTATTGTGTTAGTAAATGAATAAGAAACAGGAGGTTTTCTATGAGTAAAACAGCTATTTTTATGGCAGACGGCTGTGAAGAAATCGAAGGGCTGACCGTTGTCGATTTGTTACGCCGCGCCGGACTAGACGTCACTATGGTTTCAATAAACGAAACTGCTTCCATTACCGGTTCCCATGGAATTACATTTCTGGCCGACGCCGTTTTTGATTCCGTAAACTTTGACGAATACGATGCTATCGTTTTACCGGGCGGAATGCCGGGCACATTAAATCTGGGCAAACATGAAGGCGTATGCCAGCAGATTAAAAATTTTGCATCCCATGAAAAATTAATTTGCGCGATCTGCGCTGCCCCGTCTGTGCTTGGCGCCGCCGGAATATTAGAAAAACGCCGCGCCGCCTGCCATCCCGGATTTGAAGATAAATTGACCGGAGCTGTCATTTCTGAAGATCCTGTCGTTACAGACGGCAATCTCATTACCAGCCGCGGCATGGGAACCGCGATTGCATTCGGGCTCGCCATTGTCAAACATTTCAAAGGCGATGAAGCAGTCGACGATCTAAAACAAAAATTAGTCTATTCATAAGGCGGCTGCCATGGAAATTGAACGAAAATACCTAGTCTCCCGCATTCCGGATAATTACATGGATTATCCGCATAAAATAATCGAACAGGGATATTTATGCGTCAATCCAGTCGTGCGCATCCGCAAGTCCAATGATTCTTATTACTTAACGTACAAAGGCTCTGGGCTTATGGTTCGGGAAGAATATAACCTGCCTTTAACCAAAGACGCATATTGCCATCTGCGCCAAAAAACAGACGGCAGGCTGATTACTAAGATTCGCTACCTGATCCCATATCAGGAACGCTATACGATAGAATTAGATGTCTTTACAGGCTCTCTTTCCCCTCTTATACTTGCGGAAGTGGAGTTTCCCACAACAAAAGAAGCAAAACAATTTACCCCGCCGGATTGGTTTGGGGAAGATGTGACGTTTTCCAATAAATACCATAACAGCGCATTAAGCCAAAAAAATCAGGTGGACGTTTAATATCCACCTGATTTTTTACCTTGGAAACCTGTTGCTTTCATACTGCTGCATTGTACGCACACTGCTTAAAAGCTGTTGATAACGGACGTCAACCTCTCCTTCCGGTATCACAAGATCCAGAGCGACTGCAAAATCATCTACCAGCCTGTTCGTAATTGTATTCCTCAGAGATTTTAATATCTGATACTTCCGCTCTAACGTATCCGCATCTAAAAACTCCAATAATACCGGATTCGCCTGTTCTTCTTTTGCATTCGCGTCATCGGATTCCCAGTCTTTTGAATAAGAATCCGGTATCCTGTCCACCAATTCAAAACAATACTCCCGTGACGCATCCGGACGCTCTCCACGCTCCGCCCTTTCCATAAACTTTGAAAGAGGGCGCGCATAACACGCAAAATCTCCATACAACGCCTGATACACCACCATTTGCTCCCTTGTATCCGCATTCGTCGCCATACAAAGCACCTGATAGGGTTTGTTTTTAAAATCGAGATACTTCTCCCCTGCCCTTGGGGTATGCCGTCTGTCCATTCCAAACCTTCTTTCTGTCATAAAACATAATTACAAACCAGTCATATTTTCTTATGTACATTAAGCCTTATCCAGAAAACGCATACGGTCTTTGTCTCTTTTCTTTGAGCTTGTATCATGCTCCACAACCGGCATTGCATACATCTCTTTTAAATTCGTGGCCATATTGTTCTTGCATTTCTCACAGAAACGTCCTGTCCTTATCATTGCGCCGCAAGACTCACATTCAATGCCCACAGGAGATTTTTCCGTAAAGGTCAAGCGTTCTTCACGCACCCACTGCTTAAGCTGTTTTACAGACACTTCATTGTCATCTGCAATCTGCTGCATAGTGGCTGAATCATTCTCCCTGATATAGTCCCTTACCTCAATAAATTTGTTCTCCAGCTTCTTTTTACACGCCGGGCAAATCGGCTGGCCAGACAAATAATTGAACAGCCTGCCGCAAGTTCTACAGCTTTTCACATCCATTGCACATTCCTCCTAGTCATCTTCCCTTATGACAGCCCGCCGTATCTGCGGTCCTCCTAAACAATGCCGTATGCCGATTTTGAATGCTCTTTTGGGTTACTTTATCCAAACAGCCTATACACATTGCATAGAAATCATAAATGATGAGATATATTTTATTGTACAATATTTCTTTCTGTTTTTAAAGACTTTTTCAAATTATTTTATAAATCGGTTATGGAATTTTTGCCAATTACCTAACCTCTATCCTGCCCTATGCTAATACAGCAGGCAAAAACCTCTGACACGCCTGCCTGCAAAAGTACGTCTGCGGCGGCATCTAACGTACTCCCAGTTGTATAAATATCGTCTACAAGCAAAATCCTCTGAAAGCCTGTCTTTTTGGCAGATGCAAACGCATTCCTCACATTCTGCTTCCTCTCTGCATAATTGAGCGTTTTCTGGGGCAAAGTTTCCTGCGTCCGGATCAATGCATCCGTACAAACCGGAAGCTTTAACAGGCGTCCAAGCTCTTTCGCTAAAATTTCCGACTGGTTATACCCACGCTTTCGTTTCTTTTTAGAATAGAGTGGAATTGGAAGAACCGCCTGTATCCGTTTTTGCTTTACCCAGCTTCCATATGCCTTTGCCATTTCTGCCGCATAAACGCTTCCATACTCACGCTTATTTTGATATTTAAAACGGTAAATGGATTTCTTTACTTCCGCTTCATACACCCATAGCGCTTTTCCCTGTGTAAACCTATGCGCGTGACGTTTACAGTCCGAACAAAATTCCCTCCTTGCGTTTGAAATGGGTTTTCCGCATTTCATGCAAGAAGGTTCTTTCACGACAGTAATCTTTTTTCTGCATAGCCGGCAGACGCCGTCTTTTGGCAAAGTCACTTTATCGCATACCGGACAGCGGGGCGGATAGAGTAAGTCCAGACATTTCCCGTCTATCCAATGGAAAAACCGCCTCCATGCTTTTAAATACTTTTTTAAACCCATTCCATCGTTCCTTTTCTAATTTCATCGGCAAGGCCGCAGTAACGTTTTTGCTGCTGCGTGTTTTGTATCATTTCCAGAAATGTCCTTTCGTCCCCGACAAGCGTCACGCACTTTTTCGCTCTCGTCACAGCCGTATAAATAAGATTGCGGTTCATCAGCATTTTCGGCCCGCCCAACAGCGGAATCACAACTGCCGGATATTCAGAACCTTGAGACTTATGAATCGTAATGGCATAGGCAAGCTCTAATTCTTCTAAATTTTTAAATGAATATTCCACCATTTTCGCTTCTTCAAATTCTACAGACATCGTTTCCGCAAACTCATTGATTTCCCTAATGATTCCCATATCTCCATTAAAAACGCCAAGCCCCCGTTCCACAACGATCCCATATTTACTGCGGATTTCCCATTCCAACTGATAGTTATTCTTTATCTGCATCACCTTATCGCCTTCCCTAAAGATACGGCTGCCATGCTCTTTTTCTTTTTTCTGTTCCGCTTTCGGGTTTAACCACTGCTGTAAAATCCCATTGAGCCGCATGGAACCCAAAAGGCCTTTCTTCATCGGCGTAAGGACTTGAATATCATAAGGGGAGGCATTTACATATTTCGGAAGTTTCTGCGCGACAAGCTGTAACACGACATTGACAATCGGATCAGCGGCATAGCGTTTTAAAAAGAAAAAATCCATGCTCTTATTGTCCAGTTCCACATGTTCCCCCGCATTGATTTTATGCGCATTTAAAATAATATCGCTTTTCGCCGCCTGCCTGAAAATCTTCTCAAGCTTTACAACTGGAAACGCATTGGACTCAATTAAGTCTTTCAGCACGCTTCCCGGCCCTACGCTTGGAAGCTGGCTGACGTCGCCGACTAATATCAGCCTTGTCCCGCAAGCAAGCGCTTTTAACAGGGAGTGCATAAGATGAATGTCCACCATAGACATTTCATCAATAATCACAACGTCAGTTTCCAGAGGAGATTCTTCATTTCTGGCAAACCCGCCCACACCGTTTACGTTTCCCGTAAGTTCTAACATACGGTGAATCGTTCTCGCTTCATACCCCGTCGCCTCACTCATTCGTTTTGCCGCCCGTCCGGTTGGCGCGCCTAAAAATATATCCATGCCTTCCAATTCAAAATAATGGATAATGGCATTGATTGTCGTCGTTTTTCCGGTTCCCGGGCCTCCGGTAAGAATTAACAAACCATTTTTTATCGCTTCTTTTACCGCAAGAATCTGCATCTTATCCGGTTCCATTCCGCTTCGTTCTTCAATCCTTTCGATCCGCTCCTTAAACGCTTCTTCTGAAACTTCATATTTGATATTTAATTCCAAAAGCATAGCCGCTGAGGAAGCTTCCATATAGTAATAAGAAGCGCCATAAATACGGGTTCCTTTCGTCATAATTTTTTTTTCAACTGCCAAATCCATATAATGCTTGTCTATTAATGAAGTTTCAATTTGAAGCAGCTTCGCCGTCTGCGCAGTCAGCTCATCTTTCGGCAAATACGTATGCCCCTCGGCCGCCGCCAAAAGCAGGCTGTACAAAATCCCGCTTCGAATCCGAAAATCCGAATCCGGGCGGATTCCCGCTTTTGCCGCAATCTCATCTGCAATTTTAAACCCCACGCCCTGTAAATCTTCCGCTAACTGATAGGGATTTTCCTTAATAATCCGATAGACTTCCTGCCCGTAGTTCCGATAAATCTTCATCGCCAGATTCAAAGAAATCCCATATTTTTGAAGAAAAATCATCGCGTGGCGCATATCTCTTTTTTCCGCTGTCTGACTGGAAATCTCCATTGCTTTCGTCATGCTGATGCCTTTTATTTCTGCAAGGCGCTCCGGTTCTTCTTCAATAATCCGAAATGTGTCCTTCCCAAAACGTTTGACAATCCTCGCCGCCAATGCAAGCCCGATTCCTTTTATCGCGCCCGAACCAAGATACCGTTCCATAGAAGCTTCATCTTCCGGCTCACATTCTTCCATCTGGCGGATAGAAAACTGTTTGCCGTAAGTCGGATGCTTTGTATATTCACCGGACGCCTTGATATATTCCCCTTCGCTGATTACCGCAAAAGAACCGACGCAAGTAATTTCTTTTCCCTCGCATTCCATCTCAAAAACCGTATATCCATTTTCGGGATTCCGAAAAATAATATGGCTTATGCAGCCTTTGACTGTCTCCAATTTCTTTTCCTCCAAAAACGTCCGATAGAATAAAAATATTGGATGCATTCACATCCAATATTTTCCGTTCCTATGAATAATTCCGTTTCATTTGTTCATACATCTGCTGCGCCAAACCTAAATTCTGCTGTTCACAAATATTTTCCGCAAGAGTCTGAATCATTTCTTCCTTGTAGAAATCCCGTAACTGTGACATGGAAGCATCCTCATCTTCTTCATTTTTTGGAATGGTCTTTTCCACTTCTTTCATCACCTGTTCCACAAAATAAGCTTCAAATTCCTTGCAGACTTCCTTTAATTTTTCATCGGAGGCCGAAGTGAGATCTCCTCCAAGTTTATTTTGTAACGCATTGCTTCTGCTGTCAGCCGCCGACTTGCCCGTCTGATCCACAAGCCCCGCTATGCCGTCTATTCCAATACTCATCTGTCTCCTCCCGTCCAAAACCACTCACCGGCTAAAATTACCGCCTCAGATTATTTGCCTGCTGAAGCATATCGTCCGATGCCTGAATTGCCTTCGAGTTTAATTCATATGCCCTTTGGGCAATAATCAGATTTACCATCTCATCTGCAACCTGAACATTGGAGCCTTCCAGATAATTCTGGCGCACATTGCTTCTCGTCAGGCCGTTTGTCGTCAATTCATTCATCGCCTCACCGGAAGCCGCCGTCTCAGCCAAAAGGCTTCTTGAGAGTTTCTGAAGCCCTGCCGGATTCGTAAACTGATATAGCCCAATCGTCTGATTCATTGCCGTATATGTACCGTCCGCTCCCACATAACCTACAACGCCGTCACTCGTAATCCGCATATTCGCGCTTGTCACGCCATTCGGGACTACGATAGGATTCCCTGTGGAGTCTAAAACCGGATAGCCGTCCGTATTGCATAAGGTCGTCCCTGTCGGGCCAATCGCCCAGAAGAAACAGCCGTTTCGCGTATAGTATACATTGCCATCATCTCCACGGACGGAAAAGAACCCATCGCCTTCAATGGCAAAATCCGTATCGTTTTCACTTGCCTGCATTGCGCCCTGTGTATAAAATGTGCTTGTCGACGCCACACGCGTCCCCAAACCCACCTGCGCCGGAATCGGTTTATTCTCTCCGTTTGCCGTCGTCGTCCTCGTCTGGAGATTCTGGTAGAGCAAAGACTTAAACTCTGTCCGCTGTGATTTATATCCAGTCGTATTTACATTTGCAAGATTGTGGGAAATCGTATCTACATTTGTCTGCTGCGCAATCATACCTGATGCCGCAGACCAGAGTGATCTCATCATAATGGATTAACCTCCTATACCTGTCCTACTGTGTTTACCGCTTTATCCAAAGAGCCGTCAATCGTCGTTATAATTTTCTGGTTCGCTTCATATGCCCTTGTGATTGTAATCATGCTTACCATCTCAGAAACAATGTTGACATTTGACATCTCAAGGCATCCCTGTTCCACTCTTGCATTGGAATCAATCCGCTGCCCTCCCTGAACCATATCGTATAAATTCTCACCATATTTTTCCAGATAATTGTAATCGGCAAAATCCACAACGCCTATCTGCCCAACTTGGACGTTATCCTGAAAGATCGTCCCGTCCGCTTCAATCCTGACGTCCTGATTCGGGTCCACCCTGACGTAATTCGCCTGTCCGCCAGCTCCGTTTCTCGCCCCATTTGCGTTTAAGACATAATCTCCGTCTTTCGTCATCAGATAACCATTCCTGTCAACGGTAAAATTGCCGTCTCTGGTATATTTGACGGAAGTCTGTCCATTCTTGCTCCGAAATTCCACTGCAAAAAAACCATTGCCGTCCAATGCAACGTCATATGTGTTATCCGTCACATAAAAAGAACCCTGTGTGTAATCCCGGTACGTCTCGCCGACTTTTACGCCTAAATTCACGTCGCCAAGCCGCTTTGCGTACATAATTTCCGAAGTGTCTTTAATCTTAACGGCAAGCTGGTCGTCAAACGACTGATTCACTGTGCCTTCTTTCTTATATCCGGTCGTGCTGGCATTGGCAAGATTGTTCGTCATCACGTCCATGCGGCGCTGTTCCTCTACCATTCCGGTATAAGCGGTATATAACCCTTTAACCATTTACAGTTCTCCTTCCTGTCTGCTTCATCCCTGAACTGTGTTTCATCCTTGAATGCCCAAAAATAGTTTATAGTATATTATCGGCAATCTTTTACCGATAGTTTAGTCATCATCTCTTTTTCCAGCCAAAAATTCTACAAATTTGCCCGTGCCGATTGCCACGCAGGTCATCGGCTGTTCTGCGGTAATGGTGCTAATGCCCGTCCTGTCCTCTAACAGTTCTTCTAAGCCTCTAAGCAAGGCTCCGCCTCCGGTCAGTACAATTCCACGGTCTGCAACGTCCGCCGCTAATTCCGGCGGGGTTTTTTCCAATACGCTGTGAACCGCTTCCACAATCTGCAAAGTAGGCTCGCGCAGCGCATCCTCCGTCTCCTCTGATGACACGGAAACCGTCTTTGGAAGCCCTGTCACAAGATTCCGCCCACGCACGTCCATTGTTTCATTGTGCCCGTTTGGAAAACAGGAGCCAATTTTTATTTTAATGTCTTCCGCGGTTCTTTCCCCAATTAAAAGGTTATGTTTTTTCCTCATATAACGCACAATCGCTTCGTCAAAATCATCTCCTGCAATTTTAATTGACGTGCTGACAACAGAGCCTCCAAGCGAAATAACGGCAATATCCGCCGTGCCGCCCCCAATGTCCACAATCATATTCCCACAAGGCCTCGCTATGTCAATGCCTGCTCCAATCGCCGCCGCAATCGGCTCCTCGATAATCATAACTTCCCTTGCGCCTGCATTGTACGTCGCATCTTCCACCGCCTTTTTCTCCACTTCCGTCACGCCGCTTGGCACGCAGACGCTAATTCTGGGCTTCCTGAAGTTCTTTTTGCCGATTGCTTTTTGAATAAAGTATTTTATCATTTTTTCCGTAACGGTATAATCTGAAATAACGCCCTGCCGCAATGGCCGTACCGCCACAATATTCCCCGGCGTCCTGCCTAACATCAGGCGCGCTTCTTCGCCAATCGCTTTAATTTTATTTGTATCTCTGTCAAACGCAACTACCGATGGTTCTTTTAACACAACCCCTTTGCCTTTAATATATACCAAAATACTTGCTGTACCTAAATCAATCCCTATATCTGTTGAAACCATTAAAATGTTCCCCTTTCATCCTTCTGCAATTTATTCTGAACACATACTGTGAGTTTAATCTTATTTTTGCATATATATTCTTATTATATACAAATGCTTCCATTTTTCAAATAATTTTTTTCTAAAATACGTAAAAACTTGCGAAATTAAGAATTTCTCAAGAAGTTATGGAGAATTAATGAATAAATGCAAGATGAAAATTTTCTTCCTTTTTCTTATTTCCGATACCGGTTTAAGCAGGCAAAAATTTCCTGCCTTCTTGGAAGCGCAAGCCCCGTCGGAAGATACCTTCCTCCATAAATCCCTTCCATGCCTTTTTTCTCAAGCGTCTCACTGATATAATCCACCAGCTCCACAAGCGTCTTCTTGGCAAGCGCCGGATTTAACAGTATAAATTTCACAATCGCCCCAAGCATAACCACCTGTTCCGTATCTGCTATCTGCTCAACATAACGCAAGTCAATCGTCTCCCGATCAATCGAAACGGCGTCCGTCCCCATTGTTTTCACTTTCATTCTGTCACGGTCCTTTCCCCCGTTTTTCTGGGAAAAAAGCATCCGCTGAAAGTCCGGTTTTACAGCCGCCTGAAGCGGGACGTTTCCAAGCGGAAATTGCGCCGCTTCCTGTTTTGCAAAATCCGTCACGTCTACTGGAGCATACTGGTTCATCTGAATGACTGTATCTGCCTTATGGAAGTAAGATCCACAACTTCCCGCCACTAAAATCGTTGAAATCCCAAATTGCCCATACAGCTCCTTTACGCGGTCAATAAACGGCGTAATCGGCTCAGAATCCCGATGCACCACCCGTTGCATTAAGTCGTCACGGATCATAAAATTCGTAGCCGACGTGTCCTCATCAATTAAAAACACCTCCGCGCCCGCTTCCATCGCTTCCACCATATTCGCCGCCTGAGACGTGCTCCCGCTCGCATCCTCCGTCGAAAACGCTTTCGTATCCTTTCCATTCGGCAATGTCCCGATAAACATTGAAATATCCGTCTTTTTCACGCTTCGCCCGTCCTCTGCCCGGATTTTCACCGCCGTGTCATTTGTCACCACATATTCTCGCCCATCTCCGGAAATATGATTATACACGCCGGCTTCTAAGGCTTTTAATAACGTAGATTTTCCATGATATCCGCCCCCGACGACAAGCGTAATGCCCTGACGAATCCCCATGCCTAAAATTTCCCCTTTATGCGGAAGCTTCATAGAAACTTCCATCGTCGGCGGAGCCATAAACTTCACCGCCCCTTTCATCGGCTTATCCGACACTCCCGACGCCCGCGGCAGTATTGCGCCATTTGCTACAAACGCCGCTAAATTCCGTTTCTTCAACTCCTCACGGATAAACTGCTGGTCATCTGCCAAGGCAATCACGCTATCCACCTGTTTTTTCTGATACGCCTTGGCAAACAAAGCCCCTTCCACACATTCCGGCAAAAACCGGAATAATATCTTTTCCAGCTCCCTTGAATTAACCGTCCTTCCATTTGCCGGAAAACCAATTTCCAGCCGGAACACAATCTCCCCATTTTTACCGTTTATCTGGCAGGCGCTCCGTTCCAAAACTTTCTGGGACGGACGGCTGACAGCAATCATTCCGCTTTTTCCCGACCCCTTCGCCTGAAAAGAAAAGGAACCCGCCTTTTCATAAAAACGCCTAATCAGCATATCTTGAATGGCCGCCTTCCTCCACGCATTGCAATAGCATTCTTCTGAAAATCCCGACTTATCGCCGCTGACAGCCACACTTACCTTTGAAGGCGCGGCAAACGGATCTCCCTGAACATGATCAATCGACAGCGTATACTTCTGAAACTGATACCTGCCCGCCGTATCCTTATAAGCCGGATACCCCCTGCGGTCTATCCTTCCCAAAAGTTCCCTTAAATCTTCTGCTCTTTTCATAACTTCCATTTCCTTTCTATTCATAAAACAATTCCATTAAATAACCATATTTCTCACTCTCTGCGGATTTCTGACAACAGCTCCTGTTTTCTGCTCCCAATTAAAAGCTGCCTGTTATACACCAGATACCGCTCACAAACATTCTCAGACAAAAACGCCGCCGCTTCCCTGCTGACTGAAAGCTCCGTAACAAACACCACCAGTTCTTCCCCCTGTCCAAACGCTTCTTCCATAAAATCAAACGCATACTCTAACGCCTGCGCCGCTTGCGTTTCTGCCTGTATCAGTTTCCCTTTCTGCCCTTCAAAACAGTTTCTTGCAAAGTCAAACGCCTCTTTTTCAGACAGATTTTCCTGCGTTGGTTTTCCTTTTTTTAACAGGGAAATCAAACGTTTTTTCAGGAACCGCCCTTCCCTGTCCAAAAATCCCTCCCGATCTTCTTTCTGAAATGTCTCCTCTATTTTGCAAAGACGGGATTCATATTCCAAAAGCGGCTCGCCACCCTGCTGCATACCCACACGGTAAGACTTTAAAAAATCAAAAAAGCCGTCGGTCAGACGCCGCTCCAAAAAAACAGACCGAAAATATGCCGCCAGACCGTCCAAAAGCAGATTTACCACACTTAGGCGCTCGTCAAACGCCGCGCCTTTAATCCTTACAAACACAGAAGGTTTGACTTTCCCTCTAAGGATTTCCCCAATTCCATAATCGTCTTGATATTTCCGGTACAAATCCAGATAAGCCGCAACGTCCTCCGCCACCTCTCTGTGATGCAGATATTCATAGACAACTTCATCTGATACCGGTAATTGTTTTTCTTCATACGCATATAAAAGATGGGAAAAATCCTCCCACCCCCTTGCCGTCACATATTGTATCCCGTCCACGTCCGCTTCCACACGGTAAAAATTATTCTGCCGGATTTCTAAATAACTCATCAGCGCGCCATGTATCTTCCTGCTTTTCGCATATTCTTTCCAAACGCGGTAATCCGCTTCCACCGTAATGCAGCGCGCGCGATCTAATGTCGCCATATCAAATTCACGCACCGATTTATTATACTCCGGCGGATTGCCCGCCGCTATAATCAGCCACCCTTCCGGAACCGCTTGGTTCCCAAATGTTTTGCGCTGCAAAAACTGAAGCATGGTCGGCGCAAGCGTTTCCGAAACGCAGTTGATTTCATCAATAAATAAAATCCCTTCCTTTAGCCCTGTGTCTTCCATATACTGATAAATGCTTGCAAGAATTTCGCTCATCGTATATTCCGTAACAGAAAAATCCTTCCCCTGAAAGGTCTTTTCACGGATATACGGAAGCCCGACGGCGCTCTGCCGCGTATGATGCGTAATCGTATAGGAAACAAGCCCAATTCTGCATTCTTTTGCCACCTGTTCCATAATCTGCGTTTTCCCAATCCCCGGCGGGCCGATTAAAAAAACGGGACGCTGACGGATACGGGGAATCCGGTATTCCCCCAGCTCATCTTTTGCTAAATAAGCGTCTGCTGTATGTTTCAATTCTTCTTTTGCCTCTTTAATGTTCATTCAGAAATTCCTCCATATTTAATTTCAGACGCATTGCCCATGGCGGCGCCGCCGCGTCGTCATACTCGTCTAAATACAAAAACGCCGTCCGGTATTTTGGTTTCGTTTTCGGATAAATTCCCTTTCCGTCCGTAAAATACAATAACCCGTCCGGCAGCCTGCCTGCTCCTTTGGCCGCCAGCTCATTGATATATGCAAACGCCGGACAAAAATTTGTTCCGCCGCCGCCTGTAATCTGCATTGTTTCCATCCACTGCGCCAGTTCTTTTTGGTTATGGACCGTATCGTCCGTCCTGACTTTATCGTCACATTGCAGAATCCGTATCGTAAAACGGCCAGAAAAACTATGGCTCTCTGTCAATATGGAATACGTTTCTTTCAAAAACCCTTCCACTAACGCTCCGCTTGTCGAATCGCTTGTATCAATCACAACGACAAATTCCCGAATCTTATGCGTCTCTTTTGTCTCTAACGGCTCCACGAACGGAAGGTTCCCATATAAACGAAGTCCGTAAGAATAGCTGCCCAAATCAAATTCATCTAAGTCCAACTGCGTTTCCTCCAAAAGAACGGCAAATTTCCGGAGAAACTTGCGATAACTTCTCCTCTGGGCGCCTGCCCGTATCTGCGCAGAAAATACTTTTTCTCCATCGCCGGCGTCCTCTCCTTTCCGTTTTTTCTCCAAAGACGTCTGACGCGCGATTTTATCCCAATTTTTCCTTGCTTCTATCACACATGGCGTCTGCATTTCGTTTTCTTTTGGCCAAAACCTGTGATCGTCCGTATAAAATTCCTTTTTTAACGCTTCTATTTTTTCTTGGCTGCAGGTTTGAAGAAAACGGTATACAGTGGCGGCGGAAACTGCTGTATTTTGGGATTTTAAACTGTTGTAAACATCAAGCCTAAGCCAGCTTAACGCGCGTTTCACGCTTTCTTTTTCCAATGAATCAATCGTAAATTCCACCGCAATGTCACACGCAAGATAAAACAGGCTTAAGTTGCGGCCGCCTGTCTGCCAAAGATGGCGGAACAGGCAGTGAAGCGCGCTGTGCAAATACACGCGGTTTAAAAATCTGCTGTTTTTCTCAAAAATCCGAAGCGTCGGCTCCTCAGAAAAAAACAGGCATACGCCATTTGACGCAAGGGTCAAAAGCCCGTCTGCCCTGCGGTATGCAAACGCCGACAATGCCGGCTCCATAAAACGTAAATCCAGATAAAGCTCATGCCGTACAAATGTCAGGATTTTTTTTGACATTTCTTCTTCCCATTCTGTCTGCGTCTGTTTATGCGCCATCACTCTGCCTCCCAACTGCGTGTACAAAACTCATTCCATGGAATTTGCCCAAACATCAAATGCCGCCTGCCTAATCTAAGTCAAATTCGTACCTGTTTTTCTTTGTCTCCCGTTTCCTTGCCGCCATTTGCAAAATATATGCCGCGCCCTGCGTCCAGCCTGTTTCTGCGGCAAGAAGCGCGCATTCCGATAACGCCGCCAAAGAAAGCAATTCTTCTTCCAATAGAAATTGTATCGTATCCAAAGATTTTTCCCTAACCAGACGCGCCGCAATTCCTCCTATATGCTCTTTGACATATTCCCGATACCTGTTTTTGCATTTCTCCTGTAATCCACACGGATACCTCAGCCGCCCAAGCGCCATCTGCCCTAAAACGCGTTCTGTCTCCTCCACGCAGGCCTGAGGAAATATGGCGTCGTATCCGTCAAAATCCACACAGCCGTCCTTGATGCGCTGTCTCGCCCGAAAGCCTTCCCCGCGGATCTGCCTGCCAAACAAATGCGCCGGAGCTATCTCATCATACGTTTCATAATATTCAGGATAAAACAAAAGAGCCTGCGTCTTGTCTTGCGTAAGAAACTTCACGCTTATATCCGAAGAAATCCGGCTTAAAATCTGCCGTATCCCGCTTTCCTCAAAAGCCCCACAGCGAAGCTCCAACGAATGAAACGAAATCGTATTCATAAACGCATCGCTTCCAATTTCCCGCAAAGCCAGACCCATCTGTATTTTTCGCAAGTTTTTACAATTATAGAATGCGTAACCGCCTATTTTTTTCACTGAATCCGGAAAAATCACTTCCTCCACTGCCGTCCCGCATAATTCCTTTAAAAAGAAAACTTCCTGTTTTTCCCCCACGATCGTCTCTTTAATTTTAGGGGGCGGTGGCATATGCGGATTTTTTGCAAAACAATACGGAGCGACTTCCACTAGGGGACGCCCCGCAATCTGTGACGGCAGGCATATCTGCGGAGAAGCTCCATACAAACGATACAGACACGCCCCGCCGTTCTCCCGCTCCTGCCAAAGCATACGGCAAGCCTGAATGTGTTCCATACAAAACCCCTCCCGTTCTGTCAACCTTCCTGCCGCAGATGACGGCATAAAACAACATCACCTGAAAGCCAACTGGCATTTGATCCTCTTATTACACAAAATAATACCATTTACGCCTTCATTTTGCAAATAAATCTCATGCGGATAACAACAATCCTTCCATTTCACCAAACATGACTGGCCAAAAGCGCTGATGCGAAACCTTCGATTGCCGCTGGAAAGAACATTACATTTTACCTCCTGTATTTTAAAACTTGTAACCATAGAAAAAGACCGCTGCAAAATACCGCTTATCAACAAACTATGGACAAGGCCTATCCGGTTTCATTCCATATCCTGTATACAGCGTATATTTTGCAACAGCCCTAAACATTCTGTTTATCCCTTTCTCACCCGCACTGTCACTACAAACAAATCCGCATTCGTCTCAAGGCAAAACTCACCGCCGCAAGCTTCCGTAAAACTTTTCGCTATTGAAAGCCCTAACCCGCTTCCTCCATCGGTGCGGCTTTTATCCCCACGGAAAAACCGTTCTGTAAAATCCAAACCATGCAACAGCTCATGGCTGGACGTATTTTTCACACAGGCCGCCGCAAATTCCCCTTCTTCTTTCAGTGTCAAGTATACCCGTGATCCGGCCAATGAATACTTTACCGCATTTCCGATGATATTTTGGAACACGCGGTACATTCGCTGTCCATCTGCCTGAACCATTACCGGATCATTTGGAATCTCCGTTTTTATTGTAACCGGACTTTTATTGATCACCTCGTCCATATCCGCAAGCGTCTGATACAGAAGTTTCCCTAGATCCAATTTCTCCATATTTACCTCAAGTTGTCCGCCCGCAGCCTGACTGACTGTAAACACGTCCTGAACCATATTTTTCAGCCGATCTGATTTTTCATCTAAAATACGGATATAATCCGCAATATGTTCTGCAAGCCCCTCCTCCTGCTTCAATAACTGAATGTAACTGATAAGAGAGGTTAAAGGCGTTTTAATGTCATGGGACACATTTGCGATTAACTCCACTTTCATGCGCTCACTTCGAATCCGTTCTTCGACTGCGGTTTCCAATCCCAAACTAATTTCGTCAAGGTCTTCTGCCATCTTACGGATATCGGAATCTTCCTCAAATGCCGAAGGCGTATACGATCCCTGACGGATGCCTGAAATGCGTTCTGACAAAAGATCCAAATCTGCCGCCATCTGTTTACATTTCTTCAAATACCGGCATTCCGCTAACAAAAGCGCAACCGCTAACGCAGTTCCTGCAAACAGCGGCAATGTTATCCAAATGTTTCCCCCTGCCGTGTCGATCCACCCGCCGGAATCCACATATTGGATCGGACAGCCAAAGATCAAAGTCCAAAGAAACAAGGCGAACAGCAGCAAGCATAAAGCCAAAGTCAAATAGAAACAGACATATGTCCGCTTTACCAAACGTCTGGCAAAAGGCATCTGTAAAGATTTTACTTCTAAAAGCGCGGCTGTTTTTCCTATCCAGCCGTTTTTATAACTGCCTTTATTATAACGCAAATCACAAATAAAGATATGCCATGCCCAAAAGACAGACAGCGCAAATGCAATATTTCCCTGCATTCTGGAAAACAGCCATTCTGCCATGGAAAAAACATATGTTTTATACGAAATGCCGCCCAATTCTAATTCCGCCGCCATTTCTTGCGCATAAAACCCAAGTTCCTCATTCCGCCCAAAACAAATTACACAACAGCCAACTGTCACAAATAGAAAAAGAAGCGCTTTCCACTCAAACCAAATGCGTCTTGTATAGTTTGCAATAAACTTTCCGGCTTCCCGTTTTTCTTTTTTCTTAATCAAATAAAAGAAAAGCAAAACCATTCCTGCAACGCTATACGCAATGCCTTCCATAAACTGTTTCCTTGCGCTTAAAAATTCTTGGAACAACGCATACGTTTCATTGTTGGACGCCCAGCCGTCTTCCCAATAAATGTTTGCTGTATATAAAAGCGGTTCTTTTGCCGCAAACAGGATTATCTCTGCCTCTTTCCATTTTTCTTTTACAGGAAGATTCGTATAGCCCGGAATTTTCCAGTCGTTTTCTTCATGGTAAATGCCATCTCCGTAAATATCCACCTCTCTCCCGCCTTTTAAAACTTTCGCTTTTTCGCCGTCAAACTGAAGCGCAAAATTATAGCCCGAAGGAAGTTTGTCTAACCCTCCCTCCCACTCATTTTCATCCATATTCGAATAAAGCTCTTTTCCCTGATAAGAAATGCAGTACAAAAGGTTTTTGTCGTCTTTTATGTTGTTATGGTAATTTTTTGCGATCTTCTCTTTCTCTGTCTTAGACAGCCCGTTCTCCTCCACATTCTGCGTTTGACGGTCGGATATGCCCCCTTCATAAACTGCCTCGTTTTCTTCGGCCTCGGCAAAATATTCTAACATCCCCGTTTCCTGATAGCCCGAATATACCGTATCCTGATATACAAAATTCCCGTACCCGCCGACATAATCTCCACAAGCCATGTACAAAAAATCTTCCAGACGGCAAGAAATATATCTGGCAAAAGAAGCGCTATTTTGAAAATCCCCATCTACCAGTTCTAAAAACGATATATCCCACGTCCCATACGGCGCCCCGGCGCCTAGAAGTTTTATTACGCCGGAAATTGCCATGCTCACGCCTAACGCATATGCAAGTATTCTTATTTTATTTAATTTTTTCCATTTTGTAGCCAATTCCCCACACCACCTTTAAGTATTCCGGCTCTTTTGGATTCAGCTCGATTTTTTCACGAATGCGGCGGATATGCACCATGACAGTATTTTCTGAAACCACTTTCTGCTCGTCCCAGACACGTTCATAAATCTCCTCTGCTGGAAAAATGCGTCCCGCATTCCGAATCAGAAGCTCTACGATTTTCGTTTCCGTTGCAGTTAAACGAACCGGTTCCCCGTCTGCATAGAGCATCCGCTCGTCCGTATGGTAACAAAGCCGCCCGTTTGAAATGCGGTTATTTGCCGTTGCATGAATATCCCCAAGGCTGGTATATCTGCGTAAATGGCTTTTCACCCTTGCCGCAAGCTCTGCGGGATTATAAGGTTTTGCCACATAGTCGTCTGCGCCCATGGAAAGCCCTAATACTTTGTCGGTTTCTTCACTCTTTGCGCTTAAGACTATAATCGGGATATTTTGCTTCTGGCGAATCCTCATAACGGCGGATAACCCGTCCAGCTTTGGCATCATTACGTCAATAATGACTAAATGCGTGGAATTTTGCATAAGCAGATCTAACGCTTCCATTCCGTCATATGCTTTTAATATCCTATATCCCTCCTTTTCCAGCAAAATCGCGATCGCCTTTACAATCTCCCTATCATCGTCCGCCACTAAAATACATTCGTTTGCCATCGCCTGTCCTCCTTTTCGCCTAATCCTATCTTAAAATAGATTCCTTACAAATCATTCAGGGAATTTCTTACAATTTTCTTACAAACCGAATCTGTCCAAATCCAGCGTCTATAAATCTAAAATCCCCCGAAAGCGCAGTTCCCGCTTTCGGAGGATTCATCATCGTATAAAAATCTATTGCGGTTTGCCCTATGCTTCCGTAGAATGCTCCACGCGATGCATGGAAAACCGATCCATTTCATAATGATCCAGATTGCCTGTAATCGTCCGCGCATCCGCTTTGCCAATTAACGTATCACGGTCTTTCTTTGCCTGAAGCTGGTTTTTAAATGCGCTTGGGCCTCCAACGCATCCGCCGACGCAGGCCATGCCTTCAATAAAATCATCTGGCAGTTTTCCGGCTTTTAACAGCAGCAATGCTTTCTTACATTCTGCAGAACCGTTTGCTTTGCAGACTTTTGGATTGCAGTCATAATCTTTTTCTTTCATATATTCCAATACAGAAGCAGTCACGCCGCCGGAATTGCCGAAGCGTTTTCCAAATGTGGAAGATTCCTGATAGTCATTGTCTGACGGCTGTAATTCTACGCCTTTTGCTTTCATAATGGCGCGGACTTCACTATAGGTCAGGACAAAATCAACATTTCCTTCTATTTTATGCTCGTTGGCTTCGGATTTCTTTGCAATGCAAGGCCCGATAAATACAGTAACCGCTCCCGGTTCTTTTGCCTTAATCATACGGGACACTGCGCACATCGGGGAAACTGCCGTGGAAATCTTATCTTCCAATTCCGGATAGTGCTTACGAATCATATTGACAAATCCCGGACAACAGGAAGTCGTTTTTTTCTCGCCTTTTTGATACGCCTCATACCATTCTTCCGCTTCCGCCATTGTCGTCATATCGCCGCCAAGCCCTGCTTCCACTAAATCTTTAAATCCAAGCAGACGCATAGCGTTACGCCAACTGTGCATCGTAATCTCTGTCCCAAACTGCCCTTCCGTCGCCGGAGCCAAAATTGCATAAACAGGCTTATCTGATTTTAGGGCTTCAATTACATCTACAATAAACGTTTTAGAGCCAATTGCGCCAAATGGGCATTTATGTATGCAAAGCCCGCATCGAATGCACTTCTTCTCGTCTATTACCGAGATTCCATTCTCATCGTTTGTAATAGCATTGACGGGACAACTGAATTTACAGGGACGCTTCAAGTCTGCAATCGCATGGTATGGACAGGCTTTCGCGCATTTCCCACATTCTTTACATTTGGACGGGTCAATGTGGGAACGGTTATTCCCAATGGAAATCGCCTCAAAATTACATGCGTTGATACATGCTTTCCCGATACAGTTCTGGCAGTTGTCCGTTACGACATAACGGGAAATCGGGCAGTCTTCACAGGCAGAGCTGATTACCTGAATAATATTGCCGTCATCTACCGGACCTGGCGCCTTGCCTTCCGCCAAGCGGATTCTCTGACGGATAATTTCCCTTTCTTTATAAATACAGCATCGAAACTGCGGGAGAGGGCCCGGAATCAGCTTATTCGGGATATGATCCCTTTCTTCTGCCAAAGTCCCTTCTAACGCCAGTTTCGCCACTTCATACAACACCTCATGTTTAATTTTAATTACGTTCTCATCCGCGTACATTCCATTCTCTCCTTTTTCTTTTTATTTTATAATATTGTGAACTTTTTATCAACAGGAATTGTCAGGATTCTACAGCCAATAACGATATATTTTGTAAATATCCCGCATCCCCTCAAATTGGAAACCGCATTTTTCAGCCACACGCGCTGACGGGGCGTTGGCGCTTCGGATTGCAAGGGTTGCGCTTTCGCAGAAAGGGCATTCATACAGCCAGTCTAAAAATCCGGTAAGGGCTTCTGTCATATATCCGCAATTCCTGTATTCCCTTGCAATGGCATAGCCGATTTCCACGCTGCCTTTTAAGTCCGGAAGGCTTTTTGTCCCAATCAGCCCAATGCCTGCGCCGCTTGTTTTTTCCGTTGCAAGCCAATACGTCAGCCATGGGTGGGCTTCGATGGGAGCTTTTCCCATTCGTTCTATTTTATGCGCAATCGCGGACTTTATCACTTCGGATAGGACAGATTTTACGGCGGTTGTTTGGTTGTCTTTTTGTAAGCGCCTCATTTCTTCTATGGAAAGCGGACATATGTCCAGACGGTCGCATTCGATTCGGTTCTTCATAATTTGATTATAACAGAGCATAAAACTTCCTGCAAGCGGTAACAAGAAACGTATATTTAGGCAAAAAAAAGCCGCTGTACCGCCGGCTTCCCAACCGTCGGTAACAGCAGCCCTTTTAAAGGGGAGAGTTTATGAAAAAGTTTGTATCACATCTGTGATAAGATTAATATAGCAGATAAATTTGAACAAATCTTGTCTTTGAGATGAAAGAATCATAAAAATTATAAAAAATGTATAACCAAATGTGAAGATCTGGTTCAGGCTTTCTTTTTTACTTTTTTATAGCTGTTAATATCATACTTATTTTCATAAAATTCAAACTGCTCGGAATAGTTGGCATTTTTTAAACCTTTCACGCTTCTTAAATATTCGTGCGTGTCAAACTCCTCCGCTTCTAACTCTATCATGGCCACCGCAATGTTGGAGCAATGGGCGGCAATCCTCTCTAAGTTATTTAATAAATCGTTAAAGGCAAAGCCCTGCTTTAGTTTACATTCTCCATTTCTAAGACGTGTAATATGGCGGAGTTTTAACTCGTCGCATAAAATGGCGATCAGCTCACGCAAAGGCTCCACTTTTACCGCGCTCTCTAAATTGTCTTCGCAAAACGCATATACCGTCAGATCCATAATTTCCTGAAGGGCGTTTTCCAACACTTCCAGTTCGTACTGGGCATCTTCAGAAAAAGAGATTTTTTTCTCGTAAAGCTCCTGAGCCACTTGTGACACGTTGACCGCATGGTCGCCTAAACGCTCAAAATCACTGATGGTATGTAAAAATTTAGAAAGCTGCATACTCTGTACGACGCTCATTTCTTTTCCGGTAAGCTGCATTAAATATGCGCCAAGACGGTCTTCATATTTATCAATTAAGTTTTCTTTTTCCTGGATTTTCTGATATTTTTCCTGCGAATAGTGTTCCATTAAGGAAAAAGCCCGAAAAATATTTTTCCTTGCTTTTTTCGCCATGCCGTTCATGGCTTTATGGCTCTGGTTAATCGCAATGGCGGGATATGCAAGGAAGCGTTCTTCTAACAGCTCAAAATCCGCAAGTTCTTCCTGTTCTTCTTCGGAATCCTTTACCAGCCAGAACACAAAACGCTCAATCCATTTGATAAACGGCATAAGCACAAGTATCGTCGCTGTACGGAATACCGTATTTAAAAGGGCAATCTGCACAGCTCCCATTTTTATATCCATAAAACTGAAATGGACGGCCGCATGTATGGAATAAAAGGCGACTGACCAGAATATCATGCCGAACAAGTCATTTAACAGGTAGATAAGGGCAGTGCGTCTGCCATTGTTATTTGTGCCGATGGCGGACAATAGAACCGGACACGCCGCGCCGACGCCGATTCCCATAATGACAGGAAGGGCAGTGGCAAAACTGATGGTTCCCGTCACAGACAATGCCTGTAAGATTCCTACGGACGCGGATGCGCTTTGAAGGACTGCCGTAATTAAAATTCCAATTAAGATTCCCATTGCCGGATTGGAAAACATCGTCAGCCCGTTAATAAAACGCGGATTTTCTTTTAATACTGCGACGGAACTGCTCATAGTCTGCATACCCGTCATTAAAATAGAAAACCCTAACATGATTTCGCCGACATTCCGGTAGGCTGCTTTTTTGATAAACATTTTAAATATAATGCCAATGATTGCGACGATTGCGGAAATGGTCGCCGTGGATAACAACTGGGCAATGCCTTCTGATCCTTCCACATAGGACAGGCAGAGAATCCAGCCTGTTATGCTTGTGCCGATGTTTGCGCCCATAATGATTCCGATTGCCTGCGAAACTTTCATCATGCCGGAGTTTACAAATCCTACCACCATCACTGTCGTAGCAGAAGATGACTGGATAATTGCCGTAACCCCCGCCCCTAAAAGTATTCCTTTGAGCGGCGTGTTTGTCAGACGGTATAAAACCGGCTCTAATTTATTTCCCGCTACCCGCTTTAGGCCGTCCCCCATCAGTGACATTCCAAACAAAAACAGCGCTACGCCGCTCAAAAGCAATAAAATCGATGTAATTCCCATATTTGTTTTCCTCATCATTGGTATTTTTTGGCGTTCCCAAGATACGATTGTTATTATACATAGATGAATGAAGAATTACAAGCATATTTTTCGGAATGAAGCGTTTAGAAACGTGGCGTTACTTTTATATGGACAGTATCGCCTGTCTGTTTTTTGATTTTTGCCCTAATCTCCTTCCGGATTCCAATGATATAACAAATGGAGCCGTCCGGATTTTTCACTCCCATATTCACCACGCTCCCATCGTAAGGCTCTCCATCAAATTCCACATGGACTTTTACGCGTCCCGCCTGAAATTCTTCCCTCACGTCATAGGGGAATTTTACATAGGCGCCGCCTTTTTGGCTTGCTTCATAAATTTCCGAATCATATTCGTAGATTTTTTCCTGCATCTTTTTCCTCCCTATCCTATTCAGATAATGCCAGAACCGCCGCCAGGTTGCCGCGTCTGCCACAAGATGCGCGGTGGGAAAACAATAACTTCGGATTACAGCAGGTGCAGACATTCGTCACTGCTAAATGCGCGGGGAGGATACCGGCTTCTATTAATATTATTTCGTTGGCTTTCCATAAATTAAGCAAATATGCCCCGTTTTCTTTTTTGGTAAAAATTTCACGTTCCCGCCCGCCAAATCCCTCCAAAAACGCTTCCGCCACATCTTCTCCCACTTCATAGCAATTTGGGCAGATAGAAGGGCCTATGGCGCAAAGGACGTCTTTTGGATCTGTATGAAATTCCTCCTGCATTTTTTTAAGCGTTTTTTGCCCGATTTTTGCGGCTGTCCCACGCCACCCGGAATGGCTTAAGCCAATCGCGCGATGAACAGGATCGACGAAATAAAGGGGAACGCAGTCCGCATGGTAAGTCAAAAGAGTAACGCCCACATCGTTTGCCACCATTCCGTCCACACCGTGGAACCGTTGGGGATAGAGGATTCCGGTTCCGGCGTCCGTGTGGCTTATGCGGACTACATTTGCCGTATGCGTCTGGCTTAAACAGACAAAACTTTCATATTCCACCCCTAACGCCAAAGAGAGCCTTTTAAAATTTTCTTCCACGCGCGCGTTATCATCGCCTCTGGAAAAACTTAAATTCAAGCTTTCAAAAATCCCTTCGCTGACTCCGCCAAGGCGTGTCGTAAAAGCATGTTTGACAATTCCGCTCTCGGTAAGAAGTGGAAATTGAAACAGAGGAAGCATTTTAGCGTCTTGCATTGGAATATGGTTTAATTTCGGGATTGTTTCAGGCTGCATTGTTAAAAACCCTTTCTTTTTTAATATAGTAGAAAACCGGTTAAATGGCAAAGACTTGAAATTTTCCTTTGAATAAAAAAAGAAACATAGATTTTTCTATGCTTCTTATCTTAGGATGCCGGCGATGGGACTTGAACCCATACGACGTTGCCGCCAACAGATTTTGAGTCTGCCTCGTCTGCCAATTCCGACACGCCGGCTCTTTGTCCGTTTTAACCGGACAAGTAGTATACTATCATATTTTTTTTAAAATTACAAGTGTTTTTTGATTTTTTCGTAAATATTAAAACAATCAAAGGTCGAAAAGTAATCTTTCGGGGTTTCTGCGCGGCGGATCAGCTCAAAGCTTCCGTCCTGCTTTAAGAGGATTTCAGCAGATTTAAGTTTCCCATTGTAGTTATAGCCCATTGCAAACCCATGGGCCCCTGTATCATGGATTACTAAAAGATCTCCAATCTCAATTTTAGGAAGCATCCGGTCCACTGCAAATTTGTCGTTATTTTCACAGAGGGAACCTGTAATATCGTATTTATGGTTACATACGGAATTGTCTTTTCCCATTACAGTAATATGGTGGTATGCGCCATACATTGCCGGCCGCATAAGGTTGACCGCGCAGGCATCTACGCCAATATACTCTTTATAGGTATGTTTTTCATGGATTGCTTTCGTCACAAGGCATCCATACGGTCCCATCATAAAACGCCCCATTTCTGTATAAATCGCCACATCTCCCATTCCGGCGGGAACTAATGTTTCTTCATAAACTTTCCTTACGCCTTCTCCGATTACGCGTATGTCATTCGGGGTTTGGTCTGGGGAATAGGGAATGCCCACTCCGCCAGATAAGTTGATAAAACGAATGTCGCATCCCGTCTCCCGTTTTAACTCCACTACTGTTTCAAACAGGGTTTTCGCTAAAATCGGATAGTAATCGTTTGTCACGGTGTTGCTCGCTAAAAATGCGTGCACGCCGAAATTTTTAACGCCTTTTTGTTTTAGTATTTTAAATCCTTCGATAAGCTGTTGTTTGGTAAATCCATACTTCGCATCTTGCGGGTTGTCCATAATGGCATTGCTGATTTTAAACACGCCGCCCGGATTATAGCGGCAGCTTATTGTCTCCGGCAGTTTCCCGATGGTCTGTTCTAAAAAATCAATATGGGTAAAATCATCTAAGTTAATGACCGCCCCTAATTGATCCGCAAAAGCAAATTCTTCAGCGGGGGTGTCATTGGAAGAAAACATAATGTCATGGCCTGAGAAGCCAATCGCCTCAGAGAGCATAAGCTCTGTCATGGAAGAACAGTCTACGCCGCATCCATATTCCTTAAGGATTTGAATTAAAAATGGGTTTGGGGTTGCCTTTACTGCAAAATATTCACGGAAGCCCGCATTCCATGCAAAAGCTTCTTGGACGGCTTTCGCATTTTCACGGATTCCTTTTTCATCATATAAATGGAATGGGGTCGGATATTCTTTTATGATTTCCTGTAATTTTTCTTGGGTTGCGAATGGTTCTTTTTTCACTTTCTTTCTCCTTTTCGTTTGCGGTATCTTGGTTGATTTTAGCATATGAAAACAGGAAATTCAAGTAGCGATCACAGACACTGGCGCGATCGTATAGGCAGACACACATTCATTTTTACGCCTGTCTGCATCTTAGTTTATCTTTTTTAGATACTGCATGAAAGTGGTTTGCCGTTTTTTTGCTGAAGGACAATTTCACATCGGACAAGCTCATGCCAACTGTAATTTCTGGTTGATTTTCCTTTTCCCATACGCTATAATGCCATTGCATAAACATTTTATATAACTAATTTATATTAAATTTACAGAAAGGACTGTATATATGCCAAAACAGAGGATTACAAAAGAAATGATTGTGGACGCCGCTTTTGAAATAGCAAAAACAGAAGGCATGGAACAGGTTTTAATTAAAAACATCGCAAAGAAAATTGGCTGTTCCGTCCAGCCGGTTTACACTTATTGCGCAAATATGGAAGGTCTTCGGAAAGAAGTGGAAAAGAAGGCTTGTGAAGTTATACGCGCATTTATCGAAAAGCATATTGTAAAAGAAGACTTGTTCCACAGTACGGGACAGGCGTATGTCCGTCTTGCGAAAGAAAATCCGCATTTGTTCCGATTGTTTCTTTTACATAAAAGAGAGGGAATTTCTTCATTAGATGAGTTGCTCCAGTCTGAGACAAATCCGGCAGTTGCCGGATTTATCGCAGATACGTTTTCCATTTCTTTAGAACAGGCAAAACAGCTTCATTTGAATTTACTTATTTACACGATTGGAATTGGGACAATTTTTGCTTCTTCCGAAATTTGCGCGGAGGAAATTTTTTCCCAGCAGGAATATGCTTTTAAGGCTTTTCTAAAAGCAAGCATGGATCAAAGAAAGGAGAATGGACATGAAACATAAAATTTTGATTCTTTATAAAAGCGTTACGGGATTTACAAAAAAATACGCAGACTTTATCGCAAAAGAAACCGGAGGAACGGCGGTTGATTTTAAAAAAGCGGACCCAAAAACGCTGCATGGATATGACTGCATTATTTTTGGCAGCCGCGCGCATGCGGGAAGAATAGATGGATTGGGGAAACTTCGGAAACTTTTAGCGGGAAATTTCTCTGGCAGGCTGATTTTATTTGTGACTGGCGCTACGCCAAATTCTGAAGAAGATTCCATTTTAGAATTTTGGAAACAAAATCTGACGGCTGACGAGCAAAAACATCTTCCCCACTTTTATTTTCAGGGCGGATTGTGTTATGAAAAAATGCCTCTGGCGGACAGGCTAATGATGAAAGCGGCGTCTCTTATGCTTCAAAAGAAAAAGAAGAAAAACGCTTCTGACCTTGCTTTCGAACAGGCAATCCAAAGCTCGTATGACATTTCTTCGGACATTTATGCGAAACCCCTAATCTCCTATCTTGTCCGTTCCGGTTTTTGTGATGCGAAGTAAAATACCAAAGAAAAACGCAGATGGCGTCGTCAAAAGACCATCTGCGTCAAAACCATATACAATACTGTTCCCACTCCAATGCTTAACAGATTGTTTCTTTTCCAGATATGCAAAATGATTACTGTGGCTGTGGAAATCAATTCCGGCGCGGCGTGTGACGCAGACATTAGATTCATGTCTTTCAAACAATAAATCACTAACATCCCGATGACAGCCGGCGGAAGCGCGGCTCCTAAATACTTTACCAAAGGAGGGATTTCTTTCCCCTTTGGAAAAAGAAGAAACGGAATTGCCCGCGTTGCAAACGTCGTAACCGAAACAACTGCAATAATCAAAAGGGACCGCATTATGCTTACTGGCATTCCTATTCCCCCCTTTCACCCTTTTTTTCTATATGGCTCCTGCCAAAGACCAGACAGGCCATAATGCAAATCATAGACGGAAGGACAAAATTATCCCGCCCAAACGCCAAACGGAACAAAACCGTCGACAAAACCCCAATCACAGCCGGAATCCGTTTGCCGCCGGAAAGCCACTGCTCCACAAAAATCACAAGGAACAGAGCCGTCATTGCAAATTCAATGCCCTGCGCGTCAAACGGAATCAGCGCCCCCGCCATTGCGCCAATCGCAGAGCCTAACACCCAATACCCCTGATCCAGCAACGCGACTGCAAACAAAAATTTATCCTCTGGAACGTCCTTTGGGATCTTAGCCGCGCAAAGAAGCGAATACGTTTCATCTGTCAGCGAAAAAATCATATAAAGCCTTTTTTTGCCCATGCGGCCAAACTTTTCCAAGAGGGAAAGGCCATAAAATATATGACGCACATTTACCATAAATGTCATAAAAATCATATCCCAGAAACCAACCTGCGGGGCAAAAAAATTTACGGCAAGATACTGCCCGCTCCCAGCGTATACTACCATGCTCATAAAAACCGCCCACAAAAAATTATATCCTTTTTCCTGAAACATTACGCCAAACGCCGTTCCAATGAACAGATAGCCGGTAAACACCGGAATCGTATACGGAAATGCCGCGCGAAACGCTTTTGCATATCCGCCCGTCCTCTTTTGTTCCATTTCCTCCCCCTCTTTCCAGAAAATTCACATGGTAACTCTACACCATATAATAGGAAAATTCAATATTTTTTTCAAGCGTTTTTTCTTTTCCATATACTGTAAAAATGCCACTGTCTGACAGGCAAATATGACTTCGTTTCTAAAAAAGAACCGGAAAGTTTCCTGAATCTAAAAAAAACGCTTCATTTTCGCAAAAAATATGGTATACTATAAAAACACGATGACAGACGAAAGGATGTATGAAACTATGCCAGCTATTTCAGCTTTAGAAGCATTAAACGCTGCGGTGTCCGCTTCCAATCAAATGCAGAGAAATTCCGCCAGCGAAGCAGATTTCTCCTCTTTTCTGAAAACAGAAAAAACCTTAGAAGACATCTACACGGAAGCGTCCCAGACCTATGGCGTATCCGTTGACCTTTTAAAAGCAATGACAAGGCAGGAATCGAATTTTAACCCGAACGCCACCAGCAGAAGCGGCGCGCAGGGCCTTATGCAGCTAATGCCGGCGACCGCAGCAAGCCTTGGCGTGACAAACGCCTATGACCCTTACCAAAATATTATGGGCGGGGCGCAGTACATACGCAAAATGTTAGATAAATACAACGGAAACGTTTCCCTTGCATTAGCCGCCTATAATGCAGGCAGCAACAATGTGGACAAATACGGCGGCATCCCGCCTTTTGCGGAAACGCAAAACTATGTCGCGAAAATCACGCAGTACCTTGCGGAAGGCGTGGACATACCGGATTCACAGACAGTCTATACGGCAGAAAGCAAGATAAAAGGCGACGCATCCGTTTCCTACCGGGATTTAAACAACTTAGCGGGAGAAATCCTGACGGAAATTTTTTCCTATGACGATTATATGAACTATCTTTCATCCCTGCTCGGACAAGACAAAACAGGCCTTGCCCTCTCCTTGTCCATCACTTCCTCATCTAACGAAAAAGATGAGGACAAAACCCAAGCCGAACCGGACAGTTATATCGCCTATGAAACCCTTTCAAACGGCGTAAAACCCGATTCTTTGACCGAAAAAACTGAACTAATCTAAGTGAAAGGAGCCCTGACCGATATGAAAAACCTGATTATTCCAGATAACTATGAATCCACGCTCAACCTGCACGATACACAGATTGCCATAAAAACCGTCAAAGATTTTTTCCAAAATCTTTTATCAGAACGGTTAAACCTTGCCCGCGTATCGGCTCCTCTGTTCGTCGATCCGGACACCGGATTAAACGACAACCTAAACGGCGTGGAACGCCCGGTATCATTTGGCATTAAAGAACAGAACGAAAAACAAGCCGAAGTCGTGCATTCCCTTGCAAAATGGAAACGCTTTGCGCTTGAGAAATATGGATTTTCCATCGGTGAAGGCCTCTATACTGATATGAACGCGATCCGGCGGGACGAAGATACGGACAATATCCATTCTATCTTTGTAGATCAATGGGACTGGGAAAAAGTCATTGCAAAAGAAGACCGGACATTGGATTTCCTAAAAGAAACCGTGCGCGCCGTATATAAATGCCTGAGAAAAACGGAAAAATATATGTCGATCCGTTATGATTACATTGAAGAAATCCTTCCACATGACATTTTCTTTGCCACGACAAGCGAACTGGAAGATTTATATCCCGATTCCACGCCAAAAGAACGGGAATATCAAATCGCCAAAGAAAAAGGCGCCGTCTGCATTATGCAGATTGGCGATAAATTAAAAAATGGAAAGCCGCACGACGGCCGCGCGCCGGATTACGACGACTGGGCTTTAAATGCTGACATTGTCGTCTACTATCCTGTGCTCGACATTGCGCTGGAACTTTCGTCTATGGGAATCCGCGTGGATAAACGCGCATTGCTTTCCCAGTTGGAAAAATCAGGCTGCATGAATCGCGCAGAACTGCCATTCCAAAAAGCCGTAATTGAAGGCAGCCTTCCATTTACGATTGGCGGAGGCATCGGCCAGTCCCGCATTTGTATGTTTTTCCTGCGGAAAGCCCATATCGGAGAAGTACAATCCTCTCTTTGGCCCAAAGACATTCTTGCAGAATGCAATGCGCATGGAATCCTTTTACTGTAAAACAAATCAGGGTACGAAATTCATAATGTTCCGGCGGATTTTCAGCGGCAAGGAGGACAGTTCTGATCTATTTTCTATCTAAAAAAACAGCTCCGTCTTCCTCCGCTAAAAATCCCGCCCCTTCTAAAACTTTCCTCGTCTTTTTCAGATTTCTCTGCCCAAATACCTGAATATAACCGCCCTTCACACGCGTCTTCTTTCCAAACGCCTCCCGCATCTGCCCGCAGTCCACAAAAATCCGGTTCCCCTGCTCCTCTAAAATTCCGCCAATTTTAGCTTTCCGTTCCTCCCCGCTTTCATCTGTCACAGTCACTTCAAGCTCCTCAAATTTCGCCCTCCATCTATCGGATTGGCTTTTTAACGGTGGATTCCCGTCCTTGTCCGCCAAAGAATCAAAAAACTCCTCTCCGACCAAAAGTATGAGTGTATTCCCAAAACAAACCTCTTTCGAAAACGAGGAAAAACGAAACTCCTCTTTTTCCATCTCCACTCCCTCCAAAACTCCTTCCATCGAAAAAGAATCCAAAACAACTGTAACCGTAACTGTCCAAACAGGCTCAAATGAACAAAGCCCCGGCAGTTTCTGAAACTCCTCCAAGATCTCCTCTGTCAAATCCCTCTCAGCAAACACCCGCATTCCATATATTCTCTCCTCAATCCAATACGCTTCCAACTTCCCCCAAAAAAACCAGACAGCCAATCCGGCCACTCCAGCCCAGACAATGATCCGATACACATTCTTTTCCTTCATGCCAGCCGCCACTTTCCTTTCCATTCTAATCTGTCATTCTCACTTCCTTCTCCCCCTTGCTATAAGCCATAAAATCACCGCCAAGAGCCCCAAAATCACCAACACAAACACCGTCACCCACCATTGGTTTGTCTCCGGCGCTTCTTCCTGAACCTTCAGTTCCACAACTTCCGGTTTCTGAACCGCCGTTATGATCTCCTGCCGCTGCTCCGTCACTTCTCCCTGCTCATTTTCAAACGTAAACACTGCCACGCCCAAAGTTTCCCCATACTTTTCCCCATGCTCTCCTGACTGATCCCCAGACTGTTCCGGCTCATCTTGTATGCCTTCCTCCATATCAAGCGTCCCCACAAAAACCGGAATTTCCCCCTCTTTCGCCTCGCCCGCTTCCAAATTCCCCAAAAAAATCTCCTTTGCCGCGAACAGCCCCCTGCCTTCAAAACGCACTTTCGCATTATAAATCACGGCAAGCCCTACGTTTGTCGCCTGAAACGAGAATGGCTCCGTATCCCCTTCATAAACGCTTTTTGGAAATGATATATTCGTAAGCTCCGCTTTTTGCTTTCTGGCAATCCGAAGCGTGACCGTTTCCGTCATCTGGCAATTTTCCCCGCCTTCATCTTCATAGTCAAACAAAAACTGCGCGACGGCAGTCTCTTTGGCCGTCTTTGCCCCGACCGAAATATTCTGGGACAAATCCATTACTCCGCCTGCCTTCACCTGCGAAAAGTACCATGAAGTATTTGTAAACACAAGATCCGCGTCCTCTGAAATCAAGGTCACTTTCAAATTCCATATCCCTTGGCTTTCACTGCAATTCTTTGCCATAAGCCGCCAAGCCACAGATTCGCCCGCCATAAGAAACTCCCCATTTAAACTATTCCCTTCTATCCTCACTTTCGGTTTCTGCCTTTTTTTCTCTGTCTCCGCTTCTTTGTCCAAAGAATCCGTTTCCATTTCCCATTGTTCCTCTTTCTTTAAATCCACTCCTTCCTCCGGCGGCGTGAAATCCCTGCCGTCTGTAATTTCCACATAAACCGTAAACTCCTGTTCCACCGTTTCCCCTGCTGTCTGCGCAGAAACGATAAGCCGCAGAGGATACTGCCCATTCACCCTGTCTTTTTTTAATTTCACCTTACAGCGGTACAAATAAATGCCCCGTTTTCCACGTTTTACCTTTTTCCAATAATTTTTAAAGTGAAATGGGCTGTTTTCCTCACGTTCAAACGAAATTTTCACTGACAGGCAATCTTCTTTCAATGGAAGATCCGTTTGAAACGGCACGACAAGATCCATCTCCCCTTTTCTTACAGAAGGCGTATATCCTTTTGCAAACGACGCATTCATTCCCTGATACCTCCGGTTTGCGTCAATCGAAATGACCTCGCCTGCAGACACACGGAGCCTTCCCGCCATTAACCCACAGCAGAAACAAAACAGCGCAAACAAAATGTAAGCGCCGCCCTTTTTTTCTTTCGCCCTCATACCGCCAAAAGCCTCCCTCCGTCCATCTCATACACCCTGTCACATAAAATCCGGATATCCTCACTGTTATGGCTCGCTAACAGAATCGTTTTTCCCTGCTCCTTTAAGCCTGACAAAATTTTCCTAATGTCCGAAACGCCATGCTTATCCAGACCGTTAAACGGCTCGTCTAAAACCAATAAATCCGGATTTTCCATAATCGCCTGCGCAATGCCCAGCCGCTGTCGCATACCAAGGGAATACTTTGAAACCGCCTTTTTCAAATTTGGATTTAACCCCGCCCGTTCCATAGCCGCGCAGATTTCCGTTTTAGAAATTTTCCCCCGCAAACCTGCAAGGATTTCCAAATTTTTTCTTCCAGAAAGGTTTGTCAAAAACCCCGGCGTTTCAATAATTACGCCAATACTTTCCGGAAAGTCAATTTCCGCCCCGATTTGTTTTCCCGCCACAAAAACTTTTCCTTCCGTCACTGGCAAAAACCCACAGATACACTTCATCAACACCGTTTTCCCTGAACCGTTATTGCCGCAAATCCCATATGCCTTTCCCTGTTCCATATCCAGACAGACGTCATAAAGCGCAGTATCTTTTCCAAATTTTTTCGACACATGATCCACTTCAATATAAGACTTCATACAATCTCCTTTAACCTAAGATCCAGCAAAAATCCATGCAGGATAAGAGCCAATGCCGTAAACGCCAGCAAAAAAAGCCAAATCCCATTTCCGCTTTCGCCCCAATTTTCTTCACACAAAATCCACTCTGCCGGATACATCGCGTACATATCCGGCAAATAGCGGTCTTTTAAAATCACCAAAAAATAAAAGCAGACAAACGGAAGCCCATACGCCATATAATAATTCAAAAAAATGGCCGCAAAAAATCCTGAAAGTTCCGCTAACATCCCCCCGATCAGGCAAATGCGCATCAATAGCAAAAAAGCTTCCAAGATCTCCTCCCCTTTTATTTCGCCCACAATCTCCAATGGAAAAAAAACCAGAAAACAAATCAGAAATGCCAAAAGACCGGCAAGAAAAAAAGGGAATGCCCCGCTGACATAAACCTGAAACAGTTTCCGCTTAAGATATTCCATACGGTTCATGCGGACGCAATACAGCTTCAAAAAACCGCTCTTGCTTTCCTGCAAAAAAACCGCTCCCGCCGGAAGCGACGCCGCCACTGGCAGAAAAAACACCATAATTTGAGACTGTAATGAGGCGCGGTAAAACTTCAAGAAACTTCCTGCTGCAAGCGGAGGCTCTATTTGCCCATAAGGCATTCCCAAAAGCAGCGCGAGGACGCAGATGAAAGCCGATATCCAGATCCCTCTTTTAAGCATCAATTCTTTCATCCCATATCACCCGTAAATGAAGTAAAATTATATTTTTTTAACGCAAAAAACGAAGCGGCCGCTAACAGCGCCAAAATACAAATAAACAGACTACACGACTGCCCAATCGAAGGCAAAAAATCATATCCAAAATCATGCATCCCGTACGTCGCATGGTTTAAAGGACTAATCCAGCCTGTAATCCTTCTTATCCGGTACATCTCATATTCTTCTTTGTGAAGGAACGCCGCAAGCGTTTCAGGTTTCAGCAAAAAACCAAACAGGCTGTAACAAAGCCCTGCCGCAATCCCGGCCCGCCGTCCTGCCGCCAACTGGACAAACAGCATCAAAAAACAAAGTGTCAATGCGTAAAAAAACAAAAGCAGAAGCATTTGGAAACAAACTTCCAAAGGCGCCGCGCTCTCCATCACTTTTACAGTCGATGGAACGGACATTTTCTTCCCCAGATCCGAATATGCAAGCAGCGCCGCCGTTTTGCTCCAGATATTCCCGATATATGTTTTTTTCATACATAAAATTCCGGTCACGGCAAACACATATCCCAGATAAATCATAACCCCCAGACACAAATAAAAAAACTGACCCAAAAGCCATTTTCCCTTCGTCATGCGTAATAGCGCATATGGCGTAAACGGACTAAGTTTCGGCATATCCATAAACATGAAAATCAATAGCAGTGAAGCAAGCAACACCGACGTCGCATCCCCAAACGTCCAGAGAACCGGCTCCGCCGCCTGCATGGGCGAATCAAAATATTCTGCCACATACATTGCCCTGTCACTTAGAAAAAAGCATAAAATAAAAGCAAACAAAAAAGCGAGTATCATTCTGGGGTTTTTGAAAAACCCCAGAAAATTCCAACGCGCCGCAATAACCGCCTGCCGCATTCTTAATACCCCAATCCACGGTCAATCACTGTGCCGTCAATCGCATTAATCGTCAAAAAACTCTGTGACGAACGCTCCCCGCTGTTTCTCTCAGAAACTTCTCCATCTAAAGCTACATATTCAAACCCTCCAAAAAAATCCCAGACCGGAACCATAAGTCCCGTATCATTGTCTGCCGCAGGGTCATAAATCCTTGAATAACCAAACTTAATCGTCCGGATATGGAACGTCCTCTGCGCCTCATAATTGACAATATCCGCATTTGACACTTCCATCATCTGTTCATAGATGTTTATAATACTGTTAAAATCCAAAAGCTGTACATTCTCCGTGACTACCCCGCCCATCTGATAAGGGCTCATCAATTCCATAGATTCAATCCCGTCGTCTCCCACAATTATATTACAGATCTCATAACTCCAAGGCTCTAACGTACTATCCATATCAGGAAGCCCGCCGCCCATCGAAATCGTATACGTCACCGGCACACCGTCCAATTCTCTGGCAAAGCAAAACAAATACCCTGCATCCAACATTCCTTCTTTAGACGCCCCTGTCTCTCCTTGGTAAAATACGCTGTAATCCCAATCCGCCAGAGAAAGCCCAAGTCCCAGCTTATCCACTTTTTCCTGCGCAGTTTTTTTCGCTTCTTCAAAAGAAATGCCGATCTTGTCTTTTATCATTTCCTCTGGTATATAATTTTCAGATTCTTCGTCCTCCGAAAGAAATTTTCCCTCAGTCCAATTTGTAGATCCCATCGGATCTGGCAAGTCATCTCTTATTTTTGTAATCCTAAAAGAAAGATCCGGCTTTAACGCATTCGTAAACACATAATGATAATTTCCATGTTCTGTTTCCGCCACGCCTTCAAAATGACTCTCGTCAATCTCCTTGCCTTTTTCAGTCTCATACTCTAAATTTAAAGCAGGCTTCACTTCCACCTTTTTGGGCTTATCAGGAGCCGTCTTTAATTGCTCTTGATAGTTTTCAATCACCTTATCAATATCAAACTGCAGGTTTCCGTTTTCATCAGTCCCATACATGTATGGATCTAAATTGCCTTGCGCCTTATACTTTTTCAGAAGCGTAATCTTCTCTTGCAAATCCTCTTTTGTCTGGATAGAATACAGATACCCCATGTAAATTTTATCTCCTTCAAAAAAAGCATTTGTCACCGTGTCAATTAAATCCTGATCCAGCTCCATTGCCGATACCGCATATGTATTCACCTCATTTGCATCCGGCACAATCACATTTGCATCTGTATCAATTACAAGCTTGCCGTCTTCATAGGTTTTGAGATTTTTATAGTTCTTTGGCGCCGCAAGACGTTCCCGAAGCGAATTTTTTGATTCTTCCCCGCTTTTATAATTTTTCACATTACCCGCATTCTTCTCCCTGACAATCGTTTCTTCAGGCGTTTTTTCACAGCCTGCAAGCAAAAAAATAGAAATGCAAAAACATGCCGCTAATACTTTTCTTTTCATAATGTCCTCCTTTTGGTTTTATAGTTCCATTTTAACAAAGCGCTTTTTTCAAATATTCATGTAACTGTAAACATTATGTAAAGAACTGGCTGTTTGACTGCATTCGCCTAGAAAACCCTCTGTAACCCCCATCTATCAAACATCTTCTATCTCAACCCATACTTTTGTCCCAGTCTTTACTTTGCTTTCCATCTTCATTTGTCCGCCATGCGCCGCCGCAATCTGATCGCATAACGCAAGCCCCAGACCCATATTCCCGCTTTTGCGTGACCGCGACTGATCCACCCGGTAAAACGCTTTTTTTACCTTTTCTAATTCATCAGGCGCTATCCCGCATCCTGTGTCCCTTACCCACAGGGACTTTGCATCCGCCCCCAGAAAAATGCGGCTGCCCGTCTCTGAAGCCATTTTGGCATTATTGATCAAATTAATCAGAAAACTTGTCATTAAATCGGCGTCCATTCGCTTCTTTTTTCCCAAAAACTCTCCTTCCCGCTCCAAAACAATCTCTTTTTCTTTTAAACTATGGCGAACGCTGTTTGCCACCGCCAAAAACAGATCCTCCACCAAAACATCTTCCATTACAATTTTACAATCCGGATCATATAATTCCGTCAATTCCATCATTTTTTCCGACAGCCTTGAAAGCCTTGCGCTCTCCTTGTGAATGTAATGGAGCGCCTTATCTTCCTGTTCTTTCGACAATTTTACTGCAAGCAGCGTCTCCGAATACCCCTGTATCGCCGTAAGCGGCGTTTTTAACTCATGCGACATACTGCCAATTAGCTGGCGCTGTGTTTCATTTACCGCCTGTAAAGGCTTCGTGATTTTTTTTATCCGGTAAACCAAAAGCGCCGCCATGCCAACCGACGCCAGTAACGAAAAAAACGCTTCCTTTATAACAAGCGAAAAACTTTCCAAATAAACGGACGTAATATCCTGTACATAAAAAAAAGAGTATTTTTGCGTTTGGGCTGAAATCTCCAACATATCCTTTTCCAAATAAAAAACGAGAAGATACCTCCCGTTTATCTGTTCTAACTTTGACCGGCAGGGATATTCCCATTTCTGCCACCCGGCATCCGGAATTTCAAATACATAACGGCTCCCGTTATACAATTCTTTCCCATCTTTATAAAAAGCCACGTCTTCCGGCATATACTCCCGGAAAAAATATGTCATCACATATTCCTGTGACTTATCTTCTGAATGGGATTTCTGTATTTCCTCCATACAGCGCCCCGCCGCATCGACAAAATACCTGCCCTCTTTTTCTTGCAAAAGCTCAATTTTTTCCTGATGGCTGGCAAAAATCACATAACCCGAAATAAACTGCGCCAATAGAAACAACATCATCGCCGCAGTCCACGCAATCTTATGTATCATTGTCATTATCAAACCTCCATTCGATACCCCACGCGCGGAGCCGTAATAATCACATCAAAAAAATCCAGCTTCTTGCGGATATTTGCCACATGCACGTCCACAGTCCGGCTCTCTCCATCGAAATCCACGCCCCAAAGCATATTTAAAATCTGATCTCTCGTCAAAACCCTGCCACGGCGCTTCCAAAACGCCATCAGGCAGTCAAATTCCATTGGCTGCATCGAAACTTCCTTGCCGCCCTTTGTGACAATCCGTTTTTTCTCGTAGATTACCACGTCTTTAATATGGATTTCCTCGTCCTCCTTTCCCCCATGCCGTTTTAACACGTTCTCCATACGCGCCAAAAGTTCCAGCATCTCAAACGGTTTTACAAGATAATCCTCTGCGCCGCTTTTTAACCCCTTCACCTTACTGGACAAATCTCCTTTTGCCGTAAGGTAAATTACAGGGATCTCATGCGACTTTAATTCTTTTAAAAGCGCAAACCCATCTTTTCCGGGCAGCATAATATCCAAAAGAGCAAGGTCATACTTTGAATCCCGCTCTAAATGACGGCTGACCTTTATCCCGTCAAAAAACGGAACCGGACAATACCCCGCAATTTCCAAGTTCATACAAATTAAATCATTAATCGCCGCCTCATCTTCAATGACCAGTATTTTTTTCATAGAAATCCCTATCCTTTATTTTCATTGTCAATCCAGTTTCATTATAATCAATCTTTTCGCCAAACACTACACACTTTTGTAAAGAAATTGTAAATCTTCGCCCCTTGACATTTTTTCAATCCCATGTTAAGGTTTATATAAATAAACCGGTCTATTAAAATAAACCAAAGGAGGGACTTACATGAACTATAAATTATGTGACGGAGAATACCATCTAATGGAAATTGTATGGGAACTAGAGCCCATTAGCTCTACCGAACTGCACAAAGTATGCCTGCCGCGCCTTGGCTGGAAAAAATCCACGACTTATACCATGCTCCGCAAACTTTGCGGACGGGGCCTGCTTTTAAATCAAGATTCCATCGTTACTTCTTCCGTCAAAAAAGAAGAAATTGAACGTTATGACAGCAGAGAAGTGGTTGAAACACGCTTTAACTGCTCCCTGCCAAAATTTGTAGCCGCTTTCCTAGGAGAGCGGAAACTAAGCCAAAAAGATGCAGACGAACTTCAAAAGCTAATTGACACTTACCGGAAAAAAGAATAAGGAGGCGCATTTTTATGACAAACATAATTATGACTTTAACCAGATTAAGTTTTCTCACTTCTATTATGGCGCTTATTGTCTTAGGCATACGGTTCTGCTTAAGAAAAGCCCCAAAAACATACACCTATATTTTATGGATATTTGTATTTATCCGCGCAATCATGCCGGCGTCCTACACGTCTGACTACAGCCTGTGGAACCTAATGCAATCTTTCTTTTCCACACATCAGACAACAGCGCCTGCCACCAATGCAGAAACGCTTAAAGCCATTTCAAAACCCTTTGCTTTTCCAAGAGACGCGGCAGCGGCTGTTTCACAAACCAAAGAAGCGGCCTTCACAACGCAAAACCTGTTCAACCCATGGATCATAATAGCGGCGGTCTGGGCGCTTGGAATGTCCGTTATGCTGATTTACAGCCTGTATTCCATGCGAAAACTCCGTAAAACAGTAGAATTTTCCACTCTGTCCAAAACAGCCCATGCATCTGCAAACTGCCGCATTTACGAATCCGGACAGATCAAAACCGCATTTATTTTAGGATTTTTCTCTCCCGTCATCTACCTACCAAAAGGTCTCGGTTCGTCAAAAAAACAAATGATACTGGAACATGAATCTGTGCATATCCGCCGCCATGACCACCAGATCAAAATGGCCGCATGGATTATTTTATCCCTGCACTGGTTCAATCCCCTTATGTGGGTCAGCTTTTATTTTTTAAACAAAGATATGGAATTATCCTGCGACGAACAAGTGCTTATCAACCTTGGTTCCCAAATACGGGCTGACTACAGTTCCCTCCTGTTAGACCTTGCAATGCCAAACCGCATTTCCTCTGGGATGCCGCTTGCGTTCAGCGAAGGGAACACGAAAATCCGCATCAAAAATATACTGGCTTACCGGCCTGTGAAATTCGGCGCTTCCACAGCCGCAATCCTTTTAATCTGCATTACAATATATGGCTGCATGGGAAATCCAAAAAACGAGACAAGCGTCCCAGAAACCGAACAAACCAAACAAACTGAGCTGCAAAACGAAGGAACAGAACTTCCTGCCACACCGGAAGACGAAGAAAAACTTGCCTTCCTAAATACGTTTTTAGATAACTTAGCAAACTGCCGCGCCGAAGAAATTTACGCTGTTCTTTCACCGGAATTAAAAACGGAAGCCGACACATTTATGAACAACTCATTTAACATCACTCTAAACGAGCCAAAAAAACACAGGCGGATCAACCCATTCACCCCGACAGAAACGCCTGTAATTGAAAAAACAGATTCCGGATACCATTACAAATTCAAACGGCCAGATAATTATCCGCTCCCAGAATACGATAAATTTCATTCATCTGACGTTTGGGAAGGATTTCTGACGCTAGAGGAGACGGACAGCGGAATACAGGTTACAGAATGGCAAGACGGAAGTTATAATGAAATTGCCTCGCGCGAAGAATTTGACTGGCAGTTTCAATACTATTCTTTTGAAAAAGAAGCAGAAACAGAACTAAACTGGCTGAATGAACACCCAGACGAAGTTGCTAATCTATACTATTACAACCGCGCAAACGAAGAACCGGAAAAAATCTTAACAGAGCGTTTCCATTTGAAAAATGGGACTGTAACAGACATCAACAAAGATAAAGAAAAAGAAATGCTTATCACATATAGCTGGGATGATGGCTCTGTGATATTTCGTATGGAACAGCTTTATAATGACATCTGGTATGTAACGGGAGCAGATACGGGGAAATAAAAGCGGCAAAAATACGTTTAAAGGAGAAGGGGCTTTCTAGCAAGGGCTGTGTTCAGGGATTAAGGGTTACTAAAGCCTTCCATATACACTTTTAAATACGGACGCAACCACCGCAAACACGCCTTCCATGGCGTGGCTGCGGTTTGCCCTGCCTTCCATGGCAGGGCATTGCTGACTGTGTATGGAAAGCTTAAGTAACCCTAAATCCCATCACAATGCCCTTGCTAGAAAGCCCCTTCTCCTTCAAACGGCGTTTCGTCGATCGGATAGGAAGTTTTGGGAAGTTTTTTATATGGTTGCATCTATAAGGGGGTTGGGGTTGGGTTGGAATTTTGGAACATAGTTTCTTATGTCTGTGATTTATATGGATGCTGATATAGAGTATTATTTGGGGTGGCGTTGTTCCATTGTATCTATTTTGATTCTCTGATAAAATACTATTTTTCTGTATAACTAATGGCTCAATTTACATACAATACATTGGCTTTAGTTTGTTTGTAAAGTTACGTCTTATAGCTTTTTTCATTGTTTGGTTGTGGATTTTCTATATAGTAATGTTTAATTATTCTATCTTACTATATTAGACAAATAGTTTTTGCAGAAATTTTTTGTTGTTGTAATCTGAATATTTTGATATTTTTGTTTTTATATGTTTTTTACCACTAATGACATACACTTTGCAAACATCTTTGACGCATTCTACGAATCTATTGTTCTTTTATTCTTCTTTGAATCTCTCTATATTTTAATTTTTCGTTTTGATAATTATTTTCTATATATTTCCTTCCAGTTCATTGAAAATTTCAACCATCACGCAAACCATATTTTTTTGCTAACGACTTCTCTAAGATTCTTTCTAGGAAATCAAAAAAACATCAGAAATCGCCTATATGATTGCGATCGCTTGCATCTGCGGCACATGTATCGTTTGCTTGTTCTAATCTTTTTTTGAATCAATCATTGCATTGGATCTATCATTTCCTAATACGATTTCTTCCTATTCATTGATACTCTCAACCATCACGAAAACCATATTTTTCTGCTAACGACTGCAAAAATTCTTTCTTTGAGATCCACAAAGAACCTCAAAAATCAGGACACTTATATCTAACGCAATTCTATCTGTCTCTCTCCATCTATCAGAAAATCTCTATATCTATTCCATCCACTACGCTCCACCTCTATATTCCGCCGTCTGCCAACGCTGTAGTCATCGGGCGGATGCAATAGGGCTGTCTTGTTCGTTGCCTTGTGATTGGATTTAGAGTTTCTTAACAATCCCATTCCAGTCACAAGAATCCGCGAACAGGACGTTCGCGGAAGTCCTAATGCGCCATGGACGGCGCTTTTAGGACGGTTCTGTACGGCGCCAATAAAAAAACGGGATTGTTTAGAAACTCTTAATCCATGAACACAACAACGAACAAGACAGCCCTATTGCATCCACCCGATGACGGACGCCCCCACAGCCCCCTTTGTAACTTTTCTTCTCTTTCATCATAAATTATATAGATAGAAAAAAAGGAGACTTTTCACTATGGCTATCGGTTATCTAATCCTACAAGCCCGTACCGCGCACGATGCCGTCCCATTAAGCGGCGTCAGGATTAAAATCTTAGATCCCCTCGGAAACAATGTCTATGAATTATCAACAGATGAAAACGGAGAAACGCAGAAAATCCCCCTTGAAACTTTAAGCAGAGATTTTTCCCTAAACCCCTATTTTACAGAACTTCCCTATATCAGTTACAATGTCCGCGCCCTCGCGGACGGCTTCCATTCCCTTTTTGTATCGGATATTCCCATCTATGAAGGCGAAACCGCTATCCTGCCGCTTACGCTGATTCCCATGGAAACGAACAGACGCAATGCGCTGCAAACGGAAATCTCTGTCGGAAAACCTGCAGTCGCAATGGATAAACCCCGCCATCAGGAAGGAATGCCACAGGGAAATTATGTGCTCAGGCAAGTCGTAATCCCAAATCCAATTACTGTGCATCTTGGCTCGCCTTCTTCGTCCGCTTCTAATGTGCGGGTTTCGTTTCCAGACTATATTAAGAACGTTGCAAGCAGTGAAATCTACCCAACATGGCCGGAAGCTTCTCTAAGAGCTAATATTTACGCCATTATCACGTTTGCCTTAAACCGCGTTTATACGGAATGGTACAGAAGCCGCGGCTATAATTTTGATATTACAAATAATACCGCCTACGACCAGTATTTTGTCTATGGAAGGCCGATTTATGATTCCATCAGCAGGATTGTAGATGAAATTTTTAATGAATATGTCCGCAGGAAAGGTCAGAACAACCCATATTTTACCTCGTTTTGTAATGGAACGACTGCCACTTGCCAAGGGCTTTCGCAGTGGGGTACGGTTTCTTTGGCGGAACAGGGCATGACCCCGATTGGCATTCTCCGTTCTTATTATCCAAAGGATATTGAAATCGCGCAAACGGATATTATCACGGGTATGCTTTCTTCTTATCCGGAAACGCCGTTAAAGCTTGGAAGCCGCGGCTTGAATGTGCAGACGATCCAGACTTACTTAAACAGGATACGGAAAAATTATCCGGCTATCCCGAAGATTACTGATGAGACAGGTGTGTTTGGGAAAAGCACGCAGGACGCAGTGAAAAAATTCCAGTCTGTGTTTCACTTGGCTTCTGATGGGATTGTTGGAAAAAGCACATGGTATAAGATTTCAAGCCTTTATACTGCCGTTACCAGACTTGCGGAATTAAATGGAGAAGGGGAAACGCTTGGGATCGGGACTGTGCCGCCGGATTCTTTGCTCCGTCAGGGAAGCAGGGGTCAGGACGTAATTATTTTACAGTATTTGCTAAATGTGATTTCTGAATATTATGTCGGAGTTCCAGCTCCTGCGCAGGACGGCATCTTTGGAAGCCAGACCGCTCAGGCTGTTTCGGCTTTTCAAAGGATTATGCGTTTAAATCCGGACGGCATTGTAGGGCCTTTGACTTGGAACGCGCTTTATGAGGCTTATCGGGGAATCGAGCAGAATATTCCGTCTTTTGGACCGGATCAAGGGACGATTGAATATATCGTTCAGGCAGGTGACACGCTTTGGGCGATTGCCAGAAAATACGGCACGACGGTTGATGTGTTGAAAAGTTTAAATGGATTAGACAGCGATTTACTGAGGATTGGACAGAAGCTGAAAGTGCCTGTTTCCCAGAGCGCCCCCTCCTATACCGAATATACGGTGCAGTCGGGAGATACGCTTTGGTCGCTTGCAAAAAGATACCATACCACGGTAGATGCGATTAAGCAGTTAAATAATCTGTCAAGTGACTTACTGAGGATTGGACAGATTTTAAAAATACCTGAAAACAGGTAATAAGGGGGTATCACAACCCGTTTTGGCTTTGACGCAAACGGGTCGTGACTCTATTATATTGCTGCAAAGGCAAGGCTGTACGCTAAAATGCACCATGGCTTGCCGACAATGATAATAGCCGCAAATTTTTTCGCCTGCATTTTCGTTAATCCGGAAAAGTAGCAGAAGAAATCGTCTGGAAACAGGGGCAGCGCCATTCCTAAAAACAAAAATAGAATGTAGGATTTGCTTTTTTGCGCCCACTGGGAATATTTCTCATATTTCTCTTTCGAAAACAGCTTTTCGACTAATTTCACGCCATATTTCCTTGCCAGAAAAAATGCCGCAATCGAACCGGCGGAAATGCCGATATAATTACACCAAAACCCGCCTGCGCTCCCAAATAACACCGCCCCTGCGGCACAGCCTGCAAGCCCCGGAAGCACTGGGAAAATAACCTGAAGCGCCTGCACGACAACAAGCGCAAACGGCGCAAGCAGGCCAAATCCTTTGATATATTCTGAAAATGTTTCGACAGACTGAAATCTGCCATCGAAATATGCTTTTAAAATAAAACTGATGAAAAGAACAAAAAATACTGTAACTATGACTGTTAAAATCTTTTTCGTCTTCATTTCAAATCTCCTTATGCCAGACTTTTACTTTACTGTATCAGTATAGCGCAAAGAATCGTTTTCTTTTTTAACAAAACTTAATTTTTTCTTTAAGAAAAGAGGAAAGTTTTCTTATCTGTGTAAACTCCTTAAAAGCATAATTTCTTTTGCCCAGCCGGCGTCATCGTTTGGCGTTTCTAAAATGACCGGAAGACCCTGAAGTTTCGGGTGGTTTAAAACTTCTTCCATAGCTTTTAAGCCAATTTTCCCCTGCCCGATTTTTTCATGGCGGTCTTTGTGGCTCCCTAATGGGTTCATGCTGTCATTCATATGAATCGCTTTTAAGCGGTCTAACCCGATTGTCTCATCAAACTTCTTAAGCGTTCCGTCTAAATCGTTTACAATATCGTATCCGCCGTCCCAGACATGGCAGGTGTCCAGACAAACGCCCATTTTGTCCTGTAATTCCACTAAATCAAGGATTTTCCGCAATTCTTCAAAGTTTCGCCCTATTTCGCTTCCTTTGCCTGACATTGTTTCTAACAGCACAGTCGTCGTCTGTTCGGGCTTTAATGTTTCGTTTAATATTTCCGCCGTCAATGCCATCCCCACATCGCTGCCCTGCCCTACATGGGAACCGGGATGAAAATTGTAGTAATTGCCCGGCGTATATTCCATGCGCCGAAGGTCATCTGCCATGGTTTCCCTTGCGAATCTGCGTATATCCTCTTTTGCCGCGCAGGCATTCATTGTATAGGGCGCGTGCGCGACCAGTTTTCCAAAAGAATGTTCCTTTGCCAATGCAAGAAAACGTCCCACATCTTCTTCGTCGATTTCTTTTGCCTTACCGCCGCGGGGGTTTCTTGTAAAAAACGCAAATGTATTTGCGCCCAGTTTTAACGCCTGTTTTCCCATTGCCTCATAGCCTTTTGCGGCTGAGATATGACTTCCAATATAGAGCATAACTTCCTCCTAAATGACAATCCATTTATAATTTTGCAATTCTTTCTAATGCGGCAAGCGTATTTTCATAACTTCCAAATGCAGTCAGCCTAAAATAGCCTTCCCCGCTTGGCCCAAACCCAGACCCCGGCGTTCCGACTACGTTTGCGCGTTCCAAAAGAAAATCAAAAAATTCCCACGAAGTCATTCCTTCCGGCGTTTTCAGCCAGATATAAGGCGCATTGACGCCTCCAAATACCGTATAGCCGTTTTCTTTTAACCCTTGCTTAATGGCAGATGCGTTTTTCATGTAATACGCTACCTGTTTTTTAATCTGTTCTTTTCCTTCTGGGGAATACACAGCTTCTCCGGCGCGCTGTACAATATACGGGGCGCCGTTAAATTTCGTCCCATGGCGCCTTGCCCACATATCATGCAGCGAAACGCCCCCGCAGGACAGCTCCTTCGGGACAACCGTAAACCCGAGCCGGACTCCGGTAAATCCGGCATTTTTCGAAAAGCTGCGGATTTCAATAGCGCATGTCTGTGCACCGCTGCACTCATAGACAGAATGCGGCACATCCGGCTGCGAAATATATGCTTCATAGGCGGCATCGTAAATAATCAGCGCGCCGTTTTTATTTGCATAATCTACCCATTCCTGAAGCTGGGCTCTGGTAAGGGCTGTCCCGGTCGGATTGTTTGGAATGCACAGATAGATAAGGTCAGGCGTTTCTTTTGGAAATTCCGGCACAAATGTATTCTCACGCGTGCACGGCATATAAATAACCCGGCTCCAGGTCTGCGTTTCCTGGTCATATTCCCCGCACCTTCCGGCCATAACGTTCGAATCCACATAGACCGGATAAACCGGGTCTGTCACGGCAATGCGGCAGTCTGCGGAAAACAGCTCCTGAATATTGCCGGAATCGGATTTGGCACCGTCCGAGATAAAAATTTCATCCGCATGGATGCTGCACCCGCGGCTTTGATAATCCTGCTGTGCAATTACGCTGCGCAGAAATTCGTAGCCAAGGTCCGGGGCATAGCCGTGAAATGTGGATGCGTCCGCCATATCGTCCACGGCTTTGTGCATCGCTTCGATAATGGCCGGGGCAATCGGCTGGGTCACGTCGCCAATGCCAAGGCGGATGACGGGCCTGTCCGGGTTTGCTTCTGTAAATGCAGCTATTTTTCGGGCAATGGTGCTGAACAGATAGCTGCCAGGCAGCTTCTGGTAATTGGTGTTAATCCTGTACATGTGTGCGTCTCCTTTTATTCTGTTTTCATCCCTGTATGTCCTGTATATCCTGTTAAAACGGCAGTTCTATCTCTCCGTCAAATACGGTCTGTGCCGGCCCGGTCATATAAACAATCCCTGACTCCTTCTCCCATTCAATAAAAAGCTCTCCGCCCAGAAGCTGCACGGTCACGTCCCGGTCTGTCCGCCCGTTTAAAACACAGGCAGCCGTCACCGCACAGGCTCCCGTGCCGCAGGCAAGCGTTTCCCCGGCACCGCGTTCCCATACGCGCATTTTTACGGTATGGCGGTCAAGCACCGTTACAAACTCCGTATTGATGCGGTTTGGAAAATAAGCATGATGCTCAAACAGCGGCCCGGTTTTTTCAATTTCCAGCCTGTCCAGGCTGTCCGCATCATCCACAAATACGACACAGTGCGGATTTCCCATTGAGACACAGGTCATCCGGTATTCCAGGCCGCCTGCCGTAACCGGGCAGTCCACAATCCGGCTGTGCGTGCCGTCCTGCATTCCGTTTTCCGTGCTTCCGGCTGTCCCGTAACAGACCGGGATTTTTTCCGGCACAAGCTCCGGTTTTCCCATATCGACGCGCACAAGCACTGCTTTTTTATCTTTTATGGTAAGGTCTGCATATTTTATCCCGGCCAGCGTTTCGATGCTGATACGCGTTTTATCTGTCAAATGGCGGTCATAGACATATTTTGCCACACAGCGGATGGCATTCCCGCACATTTCGCTCCGGGAACCGTCCGCATTGTACATAGCCATTTCAAAATCTGCTATTTCAGACGGCTTTATCAAAACCAGACCGTCCGAACCAATCCCAAAATGGCGGTCGCTGACAAATTCTGCCGTTTTTTCCGGATTTTTTACGGTTTCTTCCAGGCAACTGACATAGACATAGTCATTGCCGATGCCATGCATTTTTGTAAATTTCATGATTTCCTCCATTGCAGCTTTTTATTACAGCCTTTCATTGCAGCTTCTGTTTTCCGGCTGCCTGCCATGCCCCATCAGGCTGATAATCATCTGGGCCGTTTCGTACATCGCGGTGCCGTTATCCATGCTGCGCTTTTGCAGGTACCGGTGTGCTTCTTCTTCCGAAAGGCGGTTTTGCTCCATTAAAAGGGCTTTGGCCTGTGTGATGGCATGCTGCTCGTGTACGGAGCGCGGCTTTTTTTGTGCTTTTCTTTTTTCGTTTTTTTCTTTTTTCTTCCTGCGTGCCCAGGCAGCGGAAAGCAGCTCCACAGCCTGCAGCAGCTCGTACACCTTAAGCGGCGTGGAAAGCGCTGCGATATCCGCGGCTTCCCTGCCAGCTATCTGGCTTTCCGTGCCAATCAGCAGCATGTCAAAATGCGGCATCAGGCACTCATGCAGTTCGCTGTAAGCCATATCGGGCAGCCGGCAGGGGCAGATGACAATGCCGCTTTCCAGCCCGCCCGTCGCACGCAGTGCCTGTGCCCCGCTCGTGCAGACAGCATCCACCGTATACCCGGCTTTTTGCAGGATGCCGCGCATGCTTTTTGCCTGTTCTGTTTTTGGAAAAACAATGATAATATTCATACTGCCCGCCGTTTAGATTCTGTATAAGTATTCCCGTTTCTCCCAGTCTGTTACCGTCCTGCAGAATTTTTCCCACTCTGCTTTTTTTGCATGGATATATTCCCTGCTGACATGTTCGCCAAGCGTTTCCAGCACAAACGGGTCTTTTTCCATTTCCAGCACTGCTTCCAGCAAATCCCCGGGCAGCAGTTCCATTCCGTTTCGTTCCAATTCTGCCGCATCCAGGTCATTCATATTCGCACTGACTGCTTTTGGCGGCATGATTTTATTCCGGATGCCGTCAAGCCCCGCCGAAAGGCATAATGCCAGCATCAGATAAGGATTGGCTGCCGGGTCCGGGCTTCGCAGCTCGATTCTCGTGCCCCTGCCCCTTGCAGCCGGAATGCGGATAAGCGGCGTGCGGTTGGCAAAAGACCATGCAACGACATTTGGCGCTTCGCTGCCCGATGCCAGCCTTTTATACGAATTGACCAGCGGATTTCCAACCGCGGTCATGCCCTTGATATGCGCTAACAGCCCGCCGGTAAAATAATACGCTTCCTGGCTCAGGCCGCTTGGTGCCTGCTCATCCGCAAAAATATTTCGCCCGTCCTTTGTCAGCGACAGGCTTAAATGCATGCCGGAGCCGCTGGAATCTGAATCAGGCTTTGGCATAAAGCTTGCAAACATGCCGTGGCGCTTTGCAATCGTGCGGACTGCCAGCTTAAAAGTCATGATATTGTCTGCCGCCCGCAGCGCTTCGTCATATTTTAAATCTATCTCATGCTGCCCCGGCGAAGCCTCATGGTGGGATGACTCGACCTCATAGCCCATTTCTTCCAGAGTCAGCACCATATCGCGCCTGGCGTTTTCCCCTGCATCTACCGGGCCCAGATCAAAAAATCCCGCCTGCTCGTCCGTATAGGTCGTCGGATGCCCGTCCTCGTCATAGTGAAACAGGAAAAACTCACATTCCGGCCCTGCTTCAAATGTATAGCCCATCTCAGCTGCTTCCTTTACCGCTTTCCTTAAAATATAACGCGGGTCTCCTTCAAACGGTGTGCCGTCTGCATGATAAATATCACAGATAAGCCTGGCTACCTTTCCCTGCTGCGGACGCCACGGAAATATGGCAAATGTGTCCAGGTCCGGATGCAGGTACAAATCCGATGCTTCCGCCTTCGCAAAGCCGTCAATCGAAGAACCATCAAAAATACACTCGTTTTCCAGTGCCTTTGCAAGCTGCGTTTTCGTGACTGCTATATTTTTCAGAGTGCCAAATACATCTGTAAACTGAAGCCGGATAAACTCAATGCCTTCTTCCTCTGCCAGTTCCAGGATGTCCTGTTTCGTATAATAACCCATGCTGTACTTCCCTATCCTTCCTTATGATTTGAATGGTACCTTGCAAAACTGCTGCCCTGCTGTGTCCTGCGCGTAAATGCCAGCACCTCCTGATAAGGCATTGTCCCGCCAAACAGGTCCAGCGCGCTGCCGACCGTCACATGCAGCCTGTTTTTTCCATACTCCTGCAGTGCCCGAAGGTCTGCGAAGCTGCCAACGCCGCCCGCATAAGTAACCGGTATCTTTCCCCACTCCCCGAGCATCTTTACAAGCTCCGTCTCAATGCCTTTCGCCTTTCCTTCCGCATCGGCTGCGTGAATCAGGAATTCGTCCGCATACTCCGATAATGCGTCTAAAAGGCGCGGCGTTACGGCTTCTTTTGTAAATTTCTGCCAGCGGTCTGTCACGATAAAATAGCTGCCATCCTTTTTCCTGCAGCTTAAATCCAGCACAAGCCGCTCTTTCCCGGCTTCGCGTACCAGCTTTTGCAGATTATCATACTGTATCATTCCGTCCCGGAACACATAGGATGTCACAATGACATGGCTTGCCCCTGCATCCAGAAACTGCGCAGCATTTTCCGGCGTAATGCCGCCCCCTGCCTGCAGCCCGCCCGGATATGCCATCAGTGCTCCAAACGCCTGTTCTTTCGTCTGTTCATAATATTCAGAGCCCGGCGGGTTTAATAAAATCACATGCCCGCCCCGGATGCCGTCACGCCTGTACAGCCCTGCATAAAACGTGCTGTCCTGCCCTGATACAAAATTTTCCTGTGCAAAACTGCCTTCATCCCGCAGACTGCTGCCCACAATCTGCTTTACCCTTCCGTTGTGAATATCAATGCATGGCCGAAATTCCATAGGGTCACCTGCTTTCTTTCTCAGACTCTGCTAAAAAGAATACCATATTCCGGCAGAAAAAAAAACCAGAAAATTATTTTCCGAATAAAATGAAGGCAGCCCGCCTGGTGTCTGTCACTTAACCAGGATAAAAAAGCTCATCCACCGTCATGCTTAATTCCCCCGCCAGATGAAATGCCAAAGACAATGTCGGGTCATATTTATTATTCTCAATAGCGTTGACGGTCTGCCTGGACACGCCGCATTTTTTTGCAAGCTCGGCCTGTGACAGCCCCATTTCCTTTCTTCTTTCCCTGACTGCATTTTTCATGGTCAGCCACCATGCTTTTTCTGAAAAAACAGCAGGAATGCAAAATAAATAAGCGCCATGGCACAAAGCTTTACAAATGGATTCACTGCCATTTCCTGCCTGTTCGCAAGGCTTCCAATAACCTCAAGCACCAGCGTGATTATAAATGCAGCAAAAAAAATCAGCCCTGAATTCATTCCCATACACCCTTTCTGTATACTGATTATGTCAAAAGTTTTTGACATATTTATCATAATGCATCCGGCACACAGTGTCAACTGTTTTTTCCTTGCAGATATCTGCATCATAGACTATACTGAACACAGGCATAGGCATACGGCATCATCTGAGGAAAGGACTGTTTTGCATGGGACGATTTTTAAACAAAGGAAACCGGAAATTTGCAGAATTCGCAAAAACGAAATATTTTGTCGATAAGACGGCACTGATTAACCAGCTTCTGGAAAAAGACATTACGGAAAAATTTATCTGCCTGAGCAGGCCGCGCAGATTTGGAAAATCCGTCACAGCAGACATGCTTGTCGCTTATTTCAGCAAAGGTGCAGATTCCAGGAACCTGTTTGAACCGCTCTGCTGTGTGAAAGATGAGTTATTTCTGGAAAGCCTTAACCGCTTTGACACAATTTTTATCGACATCCAGGCACAGTTTGAAGCTGCACACGAACGGAATGAAAATCCCATACAGCGCATCCGCACATGCGTCGTAAAAGAACTGCATCAGGAATACCCAGAAATTGTGTCCCAGGATGATATTCTTGCAGACGCTCTCGCCAAAATCTATGAAGGGACAGGCAGCCAGTCTGTCATCATTTTTGATGAATGGGACTACCCGGTCAGGGAACCGGAAAACAGCCTGGAACTGGCCGGTTACATTGAATTTCTGCGCGGGCTTTTTAAAAACAGCGACGCAAAGGAATACGTCCGCCTTGCGTTTCTTACCGGAATCCTGCCAATGATACGTGCCAAAGGCCAGTCTGCCATTAACAATTTTACGGAATATACCATGATACATCCCGGTGATTTAAGTGCCTGCACCGGCTTTACCGAGCAGGAAGTCCGTATCCTCTGTGAAAAATCCGGGGCAGGCTTTGCACAGATGAAAGAATGGTACAACGGTTATTGTCTGGGCGGGGAAGCCATCTACAACCCGCTGTCAGTCATAAAAGCCATCTCCAGCCGTGAATTTACCCAGTACTGGACGGAAACAGGCACCTACGGGGACATTGCCGGACTGATAAACCAGAACTTTGACGGACTGCGCGAAGCAGTCCTTGCGATGCTCGCAGGAAACAGAATTCCCATCCATGTATCGGACGGAAAAAACGACCTTCGCACCTTCGTCAACAAAGATGAAGTCATAACAGCCCTGATACACCTTGGCTATTTTGCATATGATAAAAATACGAAGGAAGCCTATGTGCCGGATAAAGAAATCCAGAACGTATTCTATCATTACATGGAGAACCATAAAAATGACAGCCTTTCACAGTTTCTGGAACTTTCCGAAACATTTTTAAAAGCCCTGCTAAACAGAGAGGAACAAGCCGCAGCAGCACTGATACAGGACATTCATAACGATTTTGTTTCCAGCATCGCATACAACGATGAAAATTCCCTTGCCTGCACGGTTATTACAGCGCTGATTTCTTCTTTTTCGTATTATCATAAACCTGTGCGTGAATTTCCATGCGGGAAAGGCTTTGCAGACATTGTATGCCTGCCGCTGCCGGAACACAAAAGCCTGCCTGTCCTTATCATCGAATTAAAATGGGATAAAAGTGCACAGGCTGCCATCGCACAGATAAAAAAAAGACAGTACCCGCAATCCCTGAAAGGCTATGCGGGTGAAATCCTGCTCGCCGGGATTGATTACGACAGAAAAACAAAAGAACATCGATGTGCCATAGAACTGTTTACAGAATCATCCTGAGCAGAAAGCCATATAAAGGGGCTGTCACATTAAGAAAAATGATACAAAATATAGTTGGTATAAATCATTCTTCTATACTATATCTTGTATATATTTTGCTTAGTGCGGCAGCCCCTTTGATTTGTAACAGCAGAAAGCCATTCCGTGTGCTATCTATTATTTATCTATTGTTTATCATTTTTCTATCAGTTCATGTTCAGCCAGCTTTAAACGCCCTGTTTTATAAGCCTCTGCTTTTTTTTCAAGATACTTTATATTGTTCTCATCGTAAAACGGGTCTGCCGCAACCTCAAAAGGGATTCTCCGTTCATTCCCAACCTTTACCGCAAAAATATTGAAAGCTGTGCTAAGGGACATTCCCATATCCTTACATGCAGATTCCATTTTTCGTTTGACATCTTCATCCATGCGGAAATTTACCATTGTCTGGGCCATACATGCATTACTCCTTTTTTATTTATTTTACCATCCAGCATATACGCTGTAAAGAAATTTCTTTACAAGATATCCATATTCTCCAAGCGGTCAGGCATGCACATAAATGCCAGTCACGGGATGCCGCCTGCCATGCTCCACTCCGTCTTGACCGGATATTTTGTATCTGCCAGGCAAAAGCCCAGCTGCTCTATTTTTTCCCACTGCTTTTTCTGGAACTGGAATTCATACAGGACATACCCTAAGACTGCCCTGCGCTTTTCATGACCCTTCAGCGTAAAAATCATCTGCGGGCTGCTGTTGGCGCAGCCGAATACTTCCGGTGCAATTCCCTGGCAGTATGCGCCTTTTTCCAGATAAATATCATACAGCACAATGTTCTGCTCCTGCCCGGATTTATTTTCCAGCCCGACTTCTGCTTCGACTATCCGGTAAATATCCCCTTCTTCCATCTGGCCCGCAAATTCCTGCCCGTAAGCAGCCCTGGCCTCGTCCATCGTGCGCCAGCGTACAGCTTCCACACGCATCGTCACGCCTTCCTGCAGTTCCCCGCTTTCGCCAAATGAAACCTGCCTGGCTGGAAGCTTTGGATATTCCCGGTTGACCGCCGCAATGCTTTGGCACAGCAGCCCGCAGGCAGCCAGCAGGCATATGCAAAACGTCCATTTTATAACCTTCATCCTGCCTCCTCTTTTCCCGGGCAGAAGCTTCGGATAATACGCCCGTTCTCAACTGCAAATATTTCATCCGCCAGTGCGGCCAGTTCTTCCTTATCATGCGATGCAAGAACAATCAGCGCCCCGTTCTCCCTGCGTTTTCTCAGCATGTCCCCAAGCTGGATGACACTCTGTTCATCCAGTGCATTGGCCGGTTCGTCCAGCAGAATCATTTCCGGCTCCTCCATAAGCGCTGCCGCGATTCCAAGCTTCTGCTTCATTCCAAGTGAAAAACGCCGGTATTTCTTTTTTCCGGTATCACCCAGGCCGCATTCCTGCAGCGTCTGGCGGATTTTATCATCGGAAATGCTGCGCCGGATATCCGCAAGCACTTTCAGGTTTTCGAATGCTGTATAGCTTCCGATAAAGCCGGGGTTTTCAATCAGCGCGCCCACGCTTTTGGGAAAATCCCTCTTTTGCCCGAGTATTTCCCCATCCACGGCAACCGTTCCCTGTGTCGGAAAAATCAGGCCGCAGGCCGCCTTTAAAATCATGGTCTTCCCGCTGCCGTTTTTCCCCTGCAAGCCGTAAATATGCCCCTTTTCCAGATGCAGCGTAATTTTATCCAGAATCAGGCTGCCTTTGATAATCTTCGTTACCTGGTCCATTTCCAAATACATATGCATTCTCCTAAAATTCCATTCTTTTTGCCACAAGCCGCCCTGCTGCATAAGCACCCCCTGCCAGTATCAGGCAAAGGCAGATGCCGCCTGATACAAGCTGCGTTTCAGAACCGGCCAGCCCTTCCAGGCGGCACAGCATGGCATAATTTCCCAAAAGAAACGGACGGTTCCAGTACAAAACAGCAAACTGATAACCGCAAATCCCGGCAAGGGCCGTCAGCGGGGAGCCGGCAATCTCTGCCAGCACCTGAAACAGCCCTGCACACAGGCCGGTAAGCGGCAGAAAAACAAAAACAGACAGGACAGCCACAAGATGTCCCGGACACGCAAAATCAGATACCCATATCCGGGATGCCGGTATCACAGACATGCTGCCGCCCGCACCAGTCACGCCGCTCAGATAAGACGCCGCAGCCACAATCCCATAAAACATCAGATAATAAACAGCTGTTCCCATGGCTGCCCATATGCATTTGGCATCCCACCATGCGGTTCTGCCTGCGGCCCTCAGCACCAGGCTGCGGCCATTTCTGTCCAAATCCGCACGGGCATATCCTGCCAGCACAAAAGCATGTCCAAGCTGAAGCGCAAGCCATTCTGCAGGCAGCTTTAAGTGCCTGATTTTAGCAATCCCCTGCGGCTCCCGCATTCCTTTCAGCCACACCGCCAGGTAATTTCCAAAAGAAGGGCCACTGTACAGGCCGGTTTTCACGCCTTCCCGCGCCTGCCGCATCTGTGCCATGCAAAGAAGCACCATCAGGATGCCAGACAAAAGATAGCGCGGCCAGGCACGCAGCACGCCGTTTTTCCAGTCATACATCACGAGCCTTCTCATTCTCTCCCCTCCTGAGCACCTGCTAAAATTCCTTTTCTTTTACAAGCTTCACCAAAACAGCCAAAAGAGCTGCCACCAGAAACACCGATGCCAGCAGGAACCGGATTTTATTTCTTTCAAAAACCCAGAATCCATAATCTGCCGATACATTTCTTAAAACAAGCCCAAACGCAGCCGTCCTGGATTCCACAAAACAGATTCCGGAAACGGCGGCGACGCCATACAGCACATTGGAAAAACCCCACCAGCATATCATGACAGCAAGCATAAAAATCATGTTCCGCAGAAACAGGACTGCCAGCTGTGCCAGAAATACCTGTGCATAGCTGGCCTGCGGCACAACCGCCTTCATAATAAGCGCAAAATAACTGCGCGGGCTTTCCCAGTTGATGTTCTCCTTCCCCCAGAACATTCCCATTCCATGCACGGCTGCAAGATAAACCGCTGTAATCATGCCATTCCAGGCCAGCATACTGGCAGACTGCCAGAAAAACAGCTTTCTCCTTGTTCCATACAGCAGCATTTCTGCCGCAGCAGGATGCCGGTGCAGCAAAACGATGCACCCAGCCGCAGCAGGAACCAGCAAAAACAGGCTGTAGCTGTATGGCACTGCCATATCCACCAGAAGGTCTGCTTTTGTATAAACGGACAGCGTAAACGGCGGGCCCTTCCGATACAAAGCCTGCAGATAAAGGATAAGCCCTGCTGCCTCATAAGCCAGAAGCAGAAACAGTCCCACACTACGCTTCATACCGCACCCCTTTGTGCCAGTATAAGGCCGTAACAGCCACGGCTGTGGCGACTGTCAGGAATATAGAATCCATTTTCCGGATTCCCATTCCCGGTATCAGAAAATAATTTGGCGAATATACAATCGTGTCCAGTATATTTCCGAGACTGAACAGCAGGTAATAAATTCCATATGGTATCAAAAGCGCAGCCGCCCGGTAATTCACCACATATCCAAGCAGTGCCGCACTCAGCGCAAGGATTCCGCCAGCTGCAAAATCAAACATCAGATAAATGCCTGTATAAATCAGCGGATGCGCATAATAAAAATCCGCTCCGACACAGTAAGATACCGGCCCGATGCCGATATAAGGAAACGGCCCTGCTGCCGGGCGCTGCGCCGCTGTCAGAAGAAAATTCAGCAGCAAAGGAACTGTAACAGAAAATCCGCCCGAAAAAAAGACCGCCATGCCCCTCGCCCGGAAATACGTTTTCCTGCTGCACCGCAAAAGCAGGCTTCTGGCATACCCGGAATGCAGGTCGTCATAAAACGCCCCGCCATACGGCATCACGGCAAGAAGCGGGAGAATCAGATAGTACCAGTATGACTGCATGGCATGGGAGCCTGCTCCTATCCAGCTGGCATACAGGCTCTCCGGCAGGCCATGCCCCATCATTTCCACCTGGTACACATTCTGCCAGAAATGCCAGAAAGCAATCCCGCATCCAAGGCACAGGGCCGCCCTGCATTCCATTGCGCGAAACATCCGCCTGCATTCATTGCCAAAAATCCTGTTCATGATGAAGGCCCTCCTTTTTCCGTTTAAAATCCCAGCCGTGAAGCTTTCCGGCTGATGAAGCATCTCCCTGGTTTCGACGCTCTTAAAATGATGATTCAAAAGCCTGTTTACGGTTCGCATATTCCAGGGATTCCAGAAATACCATGCTGTAATCCTCCGGTTCTACCTGTTCTATATTTGCACCTGTTGGATTAAAACCCAGCAGAAAATGCCTTCCGGCTTCTTCCAGTTCGCTGTCTTCTGCTACAAACACCAGGGATGTCTCTATCGTTTCTCCCTCTGGCAGGCTGTACTGATACATATCTTTATTCTTTTCTGAATCAGGTGTCAGTATGCTGGCGGACACCAGTTCCCCTGGCCCAATCCGCAGTTCATCTTCCGTAAAATATGACAGCCTGAAAATATTCCACCAGAAATCAAATTCCCCTTCCTGCCTGACTGCGACATCCACTACTACATATGTCCGCCCGTCTGTTATCCTGCCGTTTTCATCCAGTTCCGGCTGCGGCCCTGACAAGTCTGTCCAGTCTCCCTGCTGCTTTGTCAGCCTGACCCGGTCTGCCCGGTATGTAATTGTTCCTGTATCTAAGACATTTTTCTGCCGGATATCTTCTCTTTCCCGCGCTGCCTTACAGCCACCCGCTGCAATTTCAATATAGTCTCCCAATGTCCCTGCCTGCCCGTCATCCGGGCTGTCTGTATTATCCGGCAAATCCGTTTCTGCCCTGCGCTCTGCTGGCTGTTCCTGTCCTGTTTTCTTCCCGGTTTCCACCTGCGTATCTTTTTGGCAGGCTGTCATGCAAAACAGCATGACAGCTGCAACAGACAGATATACGATTTTTTTCATCATACAGATATTCCCCAAACTGCCTGAACACATATCTGTTTCTATATATGTATAACGATTATTACAAAAAGCAAATACCCCTCAGACTGTCGCACTGCGATTCCAATGCTGTTCTGTTTTCAGCTGGGTATTTAACTTTAAGTCATACAAATGCGTTCTATAACGCTTTATAACTGATAGCAGTACTGACTTTCATCTGCTTGCAAACATATTTTAATATCTGCCACTAATGTTATCCAGACTCCATTTGCCACTCACTAACTGCCTTCCGCCAATACCAGAGCCCATTACTAAATACGCATATTTATAATTTCCATATACTGTATTCGATATATATTTATAATCTCCTCTTGGCACATATACAAAACTTGAGCATAAGTTTGGATTTATTGCATTATAACTAGTGCTCCATTTGCCAGCGTCCCAGCAAATAAAACTGCACTCAATATCGCTGCTAATTTCTTTTTCATAGTGTCCTCCTATTATTCGTAAATATACGAAACACTTTGGTTTTCCTAATCTTTTATGGTATCAGTATCTTTCAAAGCCTTCCTGCTCCAGCAGCTCTCTCATCTTTTTCTTTGCACGATACAGCCTCATTTCAACCGTTTTTTCAGAAAGCTCCAGCTGCTTTGCAATCTCACGGATGCTGAATTCCTGATAGTATTTCAGGACCAGTACCGTATACAGGGCTTCCGGCAGGCGGGACATCACCCTCTGCAGCAGCTCCTTTTGTTCCCTGCGCTGCATATGCGCTTCCGGCTGTATATCTGCATCCATGCTGCACAGCACCAGTTCTTCCGGGTCTTTCCCGTCAAAATGCTCCTGCCTTCTTATCTCGTCAATGCATTTATTTCTCACAATCGTAATGCACAAAGCCGTCAGCTTCCTTCCACAAATGCCGGAATAGGTTCTGTAATTTCTGGCAATGCTAAAAAAAGCCTCCTGGACAGCGTTTTCTGCTTCCGCGGGGCTTTTGAGGATTCCAAATGCCACATGGTACATCTGTTTGTAATTTTCTTCATAAATCTGCTGAAATGGGACACCCGGTTTCCCATCTCCTGCTTTTAGCCAGAATAACATCTCTCCCCATCTTTCCTGCAGCTATATTGCGATTTCGCTGTTGCAATATTTTTTAATGTATTGGTTCTTCCAGAACCTTAAAATCCGGACCAGTTTGCTGCTTTCCGGTTCATCAGCTCCCAGGTAACAGCCTTTTGGTCTCCTTCTATCATGCACTCTGCATAAATCAGGCGGGATAACAGTTCCTTTTTGCTTAATGAAGAATACCATTCAGCACTATACTTAATTTCCTTTCCATGTGAAGAATCATTCATCAAACTGCTGACTTCTTTGTCAATATCTGACTTTGTAGTTCTGGCTGTGGCATCATCTGTAATATCAATTTGTGCAAGAATAGATTTATCTTCAAAACGTTCTCCTGTCTCCACATCCGAGAAGCCAATTCCGCTATCTAAATAATACCCTGTCAGAGAATCATAATATCCCCAGCACCAGCGGTATGGATTCTGAAATCCGATAAACGCCGGGTCTTTGATATCTTCTGTCCATTCCCCGTTTTCGTCCCTTCCAAAAACCCTGCAGTTTTTATTCTCATCGTACTCGTATTTTGCAACAAGCTCACGGGCATTATTTTCAATTCCCGCCACACTGCCGCATCCATCCGAAACCAGACGGTAATACTCCCCATTGTACCAGATTCCGTCACAAGCCTCATATTCACTAAACGTGAATGAAAGTTCAACACCGTTTCTTTCCTGCTTTATAACCTGTTTCCCCCAGCAAAAATCCTGTCCGAACTCACGTCTTATGTATTCATCCCCTCTGACAGACCGGACACAGTCCCCGATATCATCATATTCAAAATAGACGGTTTCACCGTTTATCTTCGACGGAATGGACGGAATCCGCGCTGCCTCGTCGTAAATTGGCCCGTAAGTTTCTACAAACTGCTGCGCATAATCCTCCTCCGTCTGCGGATATACCTCACCATCGTCCAAAATCACTTCCGGCTCGTCATCATCGTCCAAATACCAGTCCGGGCCTTCATCCCTGTTTTCCTGTTCGAGCTGCGGGAGCACGTTTTTTTCTGCATTACCCAGTCCGGACCCTATTTCTGCTGCGGACACACATGTGCTGCCAGCAAGCATAAAACAGAGCATCGCACTGACAATTTTCTTCTTCATAATTCGCTTTCTCCTTTTCCGATGCCATTGCGGCATACTGCATAATTACATTAATTTGTTTTCACTGTTGAAATGCTGACCTTTTCTTCCTTATTATCTGCATCGTACACACTGCCGGAAAATGAAAGCCTGTATCTGTGCCCTGATTTAACTGCTGCCGTTTTCATCACATTATATATGCTTCCTTCTTTACTGGCAGTCCATATATTTACAGTTCCTGCTTCTGTTTCATCATACAGCTTTAAAGTGCCAGTTATTTTCCTTGTTCCTGCTTTCCCAGCAATCATGACTGTGCATCTTGCCTGATTACCAGAAAAATCAAGAGAAAGCTTTTGGCTGGAAATATTATCTGACAAAAGAGATACTTCCAAAACCGGCTGTGCAAGTACAGTCTGCACATTCCCTGACATAAGGATAAAAAAACCAGACAGAAGTCCTACGGCCGCCAAACGCATTTTCTGCATTTTCGTCTCCCTCCTTCCTTAAAAATTAAATGCCATTTACATGCATCTATTTAATAAACGCACGACATCGTTTTTTCACTACATAATTTTGCAAAAAATATTATTTTTTTATTTTTATTTTGAGTTCCTGCATCATTTTTGTGCAACACCCTCCCGAATTTTCAGCATTTCTTCCTTTGGCAGCATACTGGTAATCGTAAATACAATCTGCTCATCCTCTGACAGCCACATCATGCAGTTATCGGAAAATCCATCCGTTGCTTCAAAATAATATATCTCCCTGTTATCCCCTGTTTTTAAAATAGAAAAATCTACACCTTCATTATTAAGGCTTATTTCCGCATCCGCAAGAACATAATCAAAACACAGCCTGTTATTCTCATTAAAATATGCCAGTATTCCTGACGTTTCATAATATTCATCCACTTGCAGCTCAAATCCATCCGGTACATAAGACAACATATACTCAGGAACGCTGTTAAGACTGGTTTCTTCCTGAAACTTAAATTCCGCAAAATCCTCCAGCCACGTCATCACCCTCCTGCCAGCTTCTGTTATCCCGCGCGGATAAAAGACGGAAACAAAAAGCGCGCCGGCAGCTGCCGCCCCAAGTGCACAGGAACGTGCTTTTGCATACAGCCTTTTGCGCCGCATCCGCTTTAAAAGCCCGTCCATCCTGTCCGAAAAGGAGTCTGACAGCGTATAGGACTCTTTCAGCACTTCCCGCTGCGGCAGGGCATCCAGCTGTGTTTCCTGCATCTGTGTCACCAGTTCTTTCCAGTCATCTTCTTTCATATCTTTCCTCATTCAGCCATTCTCCCGTCTTTTCATTCCGCAGCCGCCGCATGCTTTTTTCTTCTTTATTCTGTGTAAAAACCCACACCTGCCCTGCTGCTTCTGTTTAATAAACGCAGCAGCACCCTTTTTCACTACATCATTTTTGAAAAAAAATCAAGTCTCCATTGACTTTTCCATACCCATATTGTAGAATTGATAAAATTACAGCAAAATACTAGAAATCATACGAATCGGTACGCACCCGAAGAAAGAGAGGATACGAAACATGGCTGCAATTATTGGTGAAGGAATTACATTTGACGACGTGCTCTTAGTCCCGTCCTACTCAGAAGTAACCCCAAACATGATTGACCTGTCAACGAAGCTGACCCAGAAAATCTCACTGAATATCCCCATGATGAGTGCAAGCATGGACACTGTTACCGAACACCGCATGGCAATTGCAATGGCCCGCCAGGGCGGCATCGGCATTATTCATAAAAACATGTCTGTAGAAAAACAGGCCGAGGAAGTGGACAAGGTAAAACGCTCTGAGAACGGCGTTATCACAGACCCGTTTTCCCTTTCCGAAGACAACACGCTTGCAGACGCAGACGACCTGATGGCAAAATTCCGCATATCCGGTGTCCCGATTACCAAAAACGGCAAGCTGGTCGGCATTATCACAAACCGCGACCTGAAATTTGAAACCGATTACCGTAAAAAAATCAAAGACTGCATGACTTTTGAAGGCCTGATTACTGCCCCGGAAGGAATCACGCTCGAAGAAGCAAAGCAGATTCTTGCAAAAGCAAGGAAAGAAAAACTCCCGATTGTAGATAAAAACAACAATTTAAAAGGCCTGATTACGATAAAAGATATCGAAAAGCAGATTAAATACCCGCAGTCTGCCAAGGACGAACAGGGCCGCCTGCTCTGCGGAGCCGGTGTCGGCATTACAGCCGATATGATGGAGCGCGTGGACGCCCTGGTCAATGCGCATGTCGATGTCATTGTCGTAGACTCTGCCCATGGCCATTCCAAAAACATTCTGGAAGCAGTGCGCCGCATCAAGCTGGCATACCCGGATTTACAGGTAATTGCCGGAAACATTGCCACCCGGGAAGCAGCCGAAGCGCTGATTGAAGCAGGGGCAGACTGTGTCAAGGTCGGCATCGGGCCTGGCTCTATCTGTACGACAAGGGTCGTTTCCGGTATCGGCGTCCCGCAGATTACTGCTATCATGGACTGCTACCAGGCGGCAAAAGAACATAACATTCCGGTTATCGCAGACGGCGGCATCAAATATTCCGGCGACATGACAAAAGCGCTCGCTGCCGGAGCAAATGTCTGCATGATGGGTTCTATATTTGCCGGCTGTGACGAAGCCCCTGGCACCTTCGAGCTGTTCCAGGGCCGCAAATACAAAGTTTACCGCGGCATGGGTTCGCTCGCTGCCATGGAAAACGGCAGCAAAGACCGCTATTTCCAGGAAAATGCCAAAAAACTCGTACCGGAAGGCGTGGAAGGCCGTGTAGCCTACAAAGGCTCCGTCGAAGACACCGTATTCCAGCTTATCGGCGGCATCCGTTCGGGCATGGGCTACTGCGGCTGCCCGACCATTACAGACCTGCACAAAAACGGACGTTTTATCAAGATATCTGCTGCTTCCTTAAAAGAAAGCCACCCGCACGATATCCACATCACAAAAGAAGCGCCAAACTACAGCATGGACGAATAAGCCAGCCCCAAAGCCCCGCCAGGCAGCGGGGCTCTTTTCTTGCAGGAATACGGGCCGGATTCCTTACTCAGCCCGCCTCTGTTTCCTATCAGGACATTGCACTTGCTGCAATGTCCGTAAGTACATGTACCGCCCGCCAGGTGGGAATCCGGCCCCCTTCGCCGCCAGGCGAACTTCTAATGGGCCGGATTCCTTACAGTTCAGACGGAGTCTGAACTGTAACATACGCACAAAATAAATGTAATATTTTAGTAAAATATCGTTGCATTGACAGCCTTTATTCGTTATACTTATAACATATACCAAAAAATATCCAATTTACAGAAAGGGGACTTTATGAAAAACTTACAGAAAAAAATATCCTGCGTCATTCTTGCGCTCCTGCTGTTTGCAGGAACAGCCATGGCAGCACAGATACCTGTCAATGCCAAAGTCATTACGATACTGGAACCGGCAGCCCAGAACGAAACCGCTGCCCCGGGAGTTCCAATTACAAAGGAATTCACGATTACATCGCCATGCCAGACTGCCCTCGCAATCGCTGTAGCAGCTCCGTGTGCTTTTACAGTTTCTGTATACAACAGTGCCGATATCGAGCTGGACAGCATGGCTTTTTCACCATCCGACCCGGACTGGCTTCCATTAAATGACTTTTACATCAATGACTGCACGATTGACCTTGCAGCCGGTGATTACAAAGCCGTTTTAACGTTTGAGGAAATGACCGAATACCAGTTTACGATTCTCGCAGACGTGCCGGAAGCTGCCATCAGCAATACCACGCTTACGATTACAGAAGGTTTTACAAAAACACTGTCCATCAGCGACAATGCCGGAGCCGTAAAATGGAAATCCAGCAAGCCGGCCGTTGCAGACGTAAACAGCCAGGGCAAGGTAACTGCCAAAAAAGCCGGAAAATGTACCGTAACAGCCGCTGTAGACGGCAAAACACTCAAATGCACGGTCACGGTCAAAAGCAACAAATATACGGCTTCCAAGCTTACAAACAGTGAAATCCCGCGCGGCTCGGCAAGCTGGGAAGCATACAGCGCTTCCTATGACGAAAGCGGAAACCTGGTTATCAAATGCCGCATGGTCAATAATTCCGGACACTATTCCGAATACCTGAAAAACCTGAGCATTAAAGTAAAGACCGCGGAGAAAAAGACCGCTGCTTCTTACAAGGCATCCAAAATGAAACTGTATGTATCTGACCAGGGCTACAAGGATTTTAAAATTACCATTAAAAAAGCCGACCTCAAAATCAAAAAAGCGGATTTAAGAAATGCATCTATCACAACCGACGGCAAATACGGTTATACTTATTATACCTACAATTAAACCTGTGCCTGCAGATGCAGGATGCCGCTGCTTTGCCCAAAAAGCTATGCATCCTGCAAAAGCAAGGACAGCAAAAGCACTCCCCGGTGCATCTGGTTTCATGCGCCGGGGAGTGCTGTATCATACGGTTATTTCCGGTTTCTGGCAGTATCTCCTGTCCTGCCTGCGGCGTTATCCGCACCTGTGCCGTTCGTGTCTGTCCCGGCTGTGCCGTCCGTTCCATTTGTCCCATTGCCAGCTGTTCCATTCGTTCCATCTGTCCCAGTACCTGTTCCATTCATATCGGTTCCATTCGTGCCGTTTCCTGTGCCATTCACACCGGTACCATTCGCATCTGTTCCGGCCGTGCCATTGCCCGTGCCTGTCATATCCTCTACGCCATCTACAACATCATTGACTGCATCATCTACCGGATTGTTATTATCCGTGCCATCGGTTACCGAATTTGTCCCGCTTCCTGAATCTGCGTTATTCCTGTCGTCTTTTACGGTTCCGCACCCGGCAGCAGCTGTCAGTGCCAGTGCTGTGAAAAGTCCTAACATCCATTTTTTCATGCTTCTGTCTCCTTTTTACATATGGTATCATCATCTGCACACCAAAGATTTATCCCGGTGATTCCATGATAGGATTATTGTCCCCGTACTGCCCGGTTCTATACATCCATTTGCATATCTATTTGCGCATTTTCGGCTGGAAAATGAGTGAAGCCAGATACCCGAGCACCAGGGCGCCCGATACGCCGACCGCACACGAGGTAAACCCGCCCATAAAAAGACCGATAAACCCGTTCTGGTCAATGGCTTCCCGCATTCCCTTCCAGAGCAGGTTACCAAATCCTAACAGCGGCACGCTTGCTCCTGCTCCTGCATATTCAATCAGCGGCTCATAAATGCCGACTGCTCCAAGCACGGCTCCGGTACATACAAGCGTTACCATAATCCTGCCCGGAAGCATTTTTGTTTTTTCCATTAAAATCTGTGCGAGGGCACAAATCAGCCCTCCAACCCAGAATGCATTCAGATAATCCATCACCTGTCTTCGCGCTCCTTTCTTTCTGGCTGCCGGCAGCCTTTACGGCTGGCCTGCATGTTCGATGACTACGCCGTGTGCCGTGCCGGGCACATTCTGCCCTTCGTTAAAGCTGACCTGCGAGAGCATTGCCCCGGTCGGCACAAACAGAATCCGCTTAAGCTCTCCAGATTCCGTTTTCGGCAGAAAATGCGCACTCAGCGTGACTGCCGAGCAGCCGCAGCCGGAACCGCCGGACTGCGTGCCCTGCGTTTCTTTGTCAAATATCTCAATTCCGCAGTCCGTATGGTTTCCGCTGATGTCATACCCTTCATCCTTTACCAGCTTCCATAAGATTTCCTGCCCGACATACCCAAGGTCTCCGGTTATAATCAGGTCATAATCGGACGGGGTACGGTGAAAATCCCGAAAATTCTGCACAATCAGCTTTGCTGCCGCAGGCGCCATCGCAGCACCCATATTCATGGAATCACGGATTCCGTAATCGGTAATGACGCCGGTCGTGATTCCGGTAATTTTTGCCTTCCCGCCATGTGTTCCAAGTACAAAGGCTCCGCTTCCGGTAACCGTCCAGGTAGCTGATAAGGGACGCTGATTGGCATATTCCACGGGAAAACGGAACTGCTTTTCGGCACTTGCAAAATGGCTGGATGTGACAGCCAGCACATGGTCTGCAAAACCGGCAGCCACGCACATGGCCCCCAGCGACAATGCTTCCCCGCAGGTCGAGCATGCCCCGTATAAGCCAAACAGCGGAATCTCATAATTCATCAGCCCGAACGACGTCGCAATCGTCTGCCCGAGCAGGTCCCCGGCAAAAATATAGCGGATATCCCCTGGCTTTAAAGACGCCTTTCCCATAGCAAGCGCAGCAGCTTCCTTCTGCATGGTGCTTTCTGATTCCTCCCAGCAATCCTCTCCAAATTTATCGCTGCTGCATACCATATCAAACGATTCACCAAGCGGCCCCTCACCTTCTTTCTTTCCTGCCACGGATGCACTGCTTACTATAAAAGGAGCCTCCGCAAACTGGAGGCTCTGACTTCCTATCTGCTGTGTCATACTGATTCTCCTTTTTCCGACGTAATTGCAGGCGGAGCTTCCGCCTGTCTTTCGTCTTTCTTTTTTCAGTATTCCCAGCGGTGCAGCGAATATGCACGCGGATTTTAAAACAGAAAAAACTTTTTCATTGAGGAAACATGCAAAACGTGGTAAAATATTTTTTATAGCTTCTGATAAATTTATTTCAGTACCAAACCCCAGAAAGGAACCGCATATGTTTGATTTTCATTATTATACACCAACAAAAGTACATTTCGGAAAAGGCATGGAAAACCACACCGGCGAATATATCAAAGAGACCGGATGCCGTAAAATCCTGCTGCACTACGGCAGCGGCAGTATCGTGCGCACCGGGCTTTTGGCGCGCATCAAGACCTCGCTGGAAAGCGCGGGGCTTGCTTATACAGAGCTTGGCGGCGTTGTGCCAAATCCAAGGCTTTCGCTTGTTTATGAAGGAATCCGCCTCTGCCGGCAGGAGCATGTGGATTTTATTCTCGCTGTGGGCGGCGGCAGTGTCATTGATTCTGCCAAGGCGATTGCTTACGGCGTGGCAGACGAACGGGACGTTTGGGATTACTATGCGCACACCAGGCAGGCCAGCGCCTGCCTTCCAGTCGGCGCAGTGCTTACGATAGCAGCAGCCGGAAGCGAAATGAGTAACAGCAGCGTTATTACGCGTGATGACGGCATGATAAAGCGCGGCTATAACAATGATATCTGCCGTCCTGTGTTTGCTGTCATGAACCCGGAACTGACCATGACGCTGCCTGCCTATCAGACTGCCTGCGGATGCACAGACATCCTGATGCATACCATGGAGCGTTATTTTACAAACGGCGGAAACATGGGGCTGACGGATGCGCTCGCAGAAGCACTGATGCGCACAGTCATGCACAATGCACAGATTCTGACAGACCACCCGGACGACTATGCTGCCCGTGCAGAAATCATGTGGGCTTCCAGCCTTTCCCACAACGGCCTGACCGGCTGCGGCTGTGACGGCGGTGATTTTGCCTCGCATGCATTGGAGCACGAGCTCGGCGGCATGTTTGACGTCGCCCATGGCGCAGGACTGGCTGCGGTCTGGGGAAGCTGGGCCAGGTATGTATACCGTGACTGCCTGGAACGGTTCTGTAAATTTGCTGAAAATGTCATGGGGATATCAGGCTGCGGCACAGACGGGGAAACAGCCCTTGCAGGCATTGCAGCCATGGAAGCATTTTACCGCAGCATCGGCATGCCGGTAAACTTAAAAGAGCTTGGCATTTCGCCGTCCGAAGAACAGTTAAAAACCATGGCGCATATGTGCAGCCTTGCAAGCGGCGGCACCAAGGGCTCTGCGAAAAAGCTCCGGGAAGAAGACATGCTCTGTATTTACCGCATGGCGCTGTCCGGGTACACGAAGGAGGCTTTCTGAAATGGCCATTCATGAATCTGCTGAAAACTATCTGGAAACCATCCTGATACTGGGCAAAGCCCTGCCGGTTGTCCGTTCGGTAGACATCGCCGGCGAACTTGGCTTTAAAAAGTCCAGCGTCAGCGTTGCCATGAAAAACCTGCGGGAAAACGGCTATATTACCGTGACCGACGCGGGCTTTATCTACCTGACGGACGCCGGGGCAGAAATCGCATCCAGAATCTACGAACGGCATGAATTTTTATCGGCATGGCTCCAAAGCCTCGGCATTGATGAAAAAACGGCAGCAGCAGATGCCTGCAAAATGGAACATGATATCAGCGCTGACAGCTTTGCAGCCATTAAAAAATATGTCCATGAGCATTCCCCAAAAAACCAGCTGCCCTGATGTTACTGTTTACTCCGTGAACAGTAATGCCCTGATACAAAAATATGTAAAAAAGGTTGCAAAAGTAATCAAAATTCCGTATCATATTGGTATATGAAAAATAAGATTGGTTAGAAAGAGTCAGAGGTATGCGAATGAGAGGAAAAAAAGCAAAACTTATCAAAGCTTTATCAGAACTGCAGGCAGAGGACTTTTCCAAAGAGCCTGAACTGAGTGATATTTATACGCGTCTTCACAAAGCACGTCAGCAGTTTGCTGACATTTTTGAACAAAATATAAAAGCCGTTATGCAGATCAGCTCACTTGACCTGGCCATGCAGTACCAGACAGATAAAATCCTGGACATATCACGCGGGGTTGCAAAGGCAGCCGAAACCATTTTCGGTACAGCCACCGGCAATTCCATGTTTACCGGTACATCCAACAGCCAGCACGAAGAACTGGCCCATACCATTACAAATATTGCCTCGGAAACTTCGGAAGTCAACGATAAAATCGAAACCTGCCAGAACGAACTGACAAATATCCGCGACCTTTCTGCACAGACGATTGGCATATCCCGCAAAATGCAGCAGGATATGGATAATCTCTCTGAAATTATCGGCCGCATGAACGATGTCATTTCCGGCATTGAGTCCATTTCCCTGCAGACGAACCTTCTGGCCTTAAATGCTTCGATTGAAGCTACCAGGGCTGGCGAAGCCGGCAGGGGATTTGCAGTCGTGGCAGATGAAATCCGCGCCCTGGCTGGCGAGACACAAAAGCTCACCGGAAATATGGGCAGCTTTGTGGAAGAAATCGAATCTGCTTCCCGCAAGAGCGTCAAAAGCGCATCGGGAACCATCCAGGCCCTGGAATCCATGACGGACAAAATCGAAAATGTCTGGGGGCTGAACGACCAGACACACCGGCATGTAACAAAGGTCAGCGATTCTGTCAGCTCCATAGCCGCCGTAAGCGAGGAAATCAGCAGCTCCATGACCGAAATGGAAAACCAGCTGCGCGACAGCACCGATTTCATGCAGAACGTAAGCCATGATTTAAGAAAAGCAGCAGAACCGGTTACCGATATTGAAAGAACACTGGACGCCACCGTAAAGAAAATGGGCGAAATGTCAGAAGATATGTTCTTCCATCTGGAAAAGCGTGAATTTGCCGGTCATATTACAAATGCCATTTCTGCACATAAAGCATGGCTGCGGAACTTAAAAAACATGGTAAAACAGCGGAGCATCGTCCCGCTGCAGCTGGATTCGACCAAATGCGGCTTCGGGCATTTTTATCATGCAATGATGCCGAATATCCCTGAAATAAGCCATATCTGGGAAGGACTGGATAAAAAGCACGAACGCTTCCACAAATTTGGCGGCGAAGCCATCCAGGCACTGAAAGCCGGCAATTACTCCGAAGCAGAATCTGTATACAACCAGGCAGAGCTCTATTCCAGGGAGCTGATTGCAGACCTTGAAAAAATACGGCAGCTTGAGGAAGTGTAAAACCCGTTATTACAGGAACAATATATGACTACAAGAACCAGCATCTGCATGTCTCCGCATCCAGATGCTGGTTTTATAACAGAGAAGGTATTTATGGGACAGAAAAAAAACATTACATTCAGTGATATTGCAAAATACACCAATTTCTCCAAAACAACCATTTCCAGGTATTTTAACAATCCGGATTCCCTGACGCTGGAAAACCAGGAAATCATTTCCAGCGCCCTGGCCGAATTAAACTAC
>OFGR01000017.1_pt1 | contig 143043 bp, 113 predicted proteins | sample 1521811 | NCBI WGS metagenome assembly OFGR01 (sample SAMEA3504098, study PRJEB24116) | mouse gut metagenome | biome: mouse gut; feature: mouse-associated habitat; material: faeces | place: Denmark | collected 2011 | reverse complement strand
CAGACACAGCCAAGCCACTATCATTGTATAATATCGCCGGAACTATTCCGGTGCGAAGTACATGTCCGGCTATCCTCAGACGTATCTCTCAAGCAGAGTTTTCGAAGGATAGGACCGAACATTATTTTTATATATACAATGAAAAAAGTAAAATTATTCTCGGCCGTGACCGCGCTTTTGCTTGCTTCGGCCTCATTTACGGGATGTGAGACAAACACAGATGATCTGTGGGACAGCATCGGAGACATCAACGATAGACTCGATGCCCTGGAGGCAAAGGTCGACGTTGCTAATACAGATTTATCGGCATTGAAGGTCCTTGTGGAATCAATGCAGAATCAGGTTACTATAACTTCGGTAGATAACAATGAGAACGGCTATACGATCCATTTCTCCGATGGACGCGAGGTGACGATCTCTAATGGTAAGAACGGCACAAATGCACCTCAGATAGCTGTTGTCAAGGGTGACGACGGCAAGTATTACTGGACTCTTGACGGTGAGATCATAAAAGTGGAAGGTCAGCCTCTTTCTGCGACTGGAGCTGATGGGGTGACTCCCCGCATACGGATCAATCCCGACAGCAAGATGTGGGAAGTATCTACCGACGGAGGCCAGACCTGGGAATCGACAGGTGTTGTAGCCGAAGCCGGAGGATCGTCGATATTCGCTTCTGTCTCTACTGATAATCCGGAATATGTGATATTCACACTTTCCAATGGCACAGTATTTTCAGTAAGCCGTTATGATGCAGATGCCGCTGTGTTTGCTGTGGAAGGCATTGAAGGCACACAGACATTCACTTTCGGAGAGACAAGGACATTTAAGGTGAAGGCGGAGAATATCTCGGACTTCTCGATAACAAAACCTGACGGATGGCGTGCGTCATATGCTGATGGTGTGCTGACACTCACTGCACCTGATGCTGCCAATACATATGCTGAACGCGAAGGCAATATCTCCGTGAACATAGTGTCGGCAGCAGGTAAGGCAATGATTGTGAAGATTGCTGTAGCCGTGTTCGAGATGAAAGTGCTGACTTTCGAGGATGCGGATGCAAAGTTCTCGGAATATCCGCTGTCCTACGCAAATGCCAATATTGCAAAATGGAGCGATCTGATCGATAGCAAGCAGTATGGAGGCATTCTTCTTTACGGAGAGGATACATATGGCATGGATGAGCCTTATTACTGGTATGACGAGGGCAACACTGAGTTGATGCATCTTTTCCCTGAGAGCATGGGTGAATATTGCTATTGGTACGGTGGTCATGCCATCTCAAACTATACAAGCACAAATCTCGCTGACGGCACATTTATGAATCAGCTTGCAGTCTATGGTACAAGTGGAAACAATGGCTCAAAGAATTTCGCTGTACATAATGGATATATAGATGATGCAGTTGTGGGCATGAGTTCAACTCTACCGGCACTTGAATTCTACGACGGACAGACACATGTGATTGATCATATGTATGTGAACAACACACTGTATGCTGTAGCTGAGTATCGTAACAATACTTCCATTTCTGATTCCGATTGGGCAGCTATCGAGGCCAAGGGTTACGATGAGTCCGGAGTTGAAACAGGTACTGCTACATTCTATTTGTTCAAGGGTGTGGACAATATCGTGACCGAATGGACCCGTTGGGATCTGAGTGTTCTCGGTGCAGTATCAAAAGTAGAGTTTAATATCAAGGGTTCACTTAAAAACACATGGGGTCTGACAACCCCGGCCTACTTTGCCTACGATGACGTAGCTGTAAGGCTTTGATATAATATAGATTGATAAAAACTGATGATAGGGCTGTGTCGTTGCTGAGACATGGCCCTATCAGTGTTTTTTAGCTGTGTATAATTGGAGCGGGTTTAGGAAATCAGTTCCCGCTTAATTTGAGTCGGATGTTCAAGTCGTGTCTTTGCACAAAGAAATTGGGCTTTAGCATACTTATGTAGTACGTTAAAGCCCAATGCTTTTATCTCTCTAATGAGAGTCTATGTAGGAAATTCTGTTTTAGAATCTGTAGGCAAGCGAGAAGACGAGCTTGTTGTCGGTATTTGTTAGTTTGGCGTTTGGAGCTACGAAGCTCTCGAAATTAGTGAATGCCTGATACTTGCTCTCTTGTGTGCGGTGCACGTATGTGATGTCGAACGAGAATGCTTTGTAGCGTAGGCCTGCACCTGCTGTGATGTATTGAGTGTCCTTGTTGAATGCATACGAACAATCTGTTCCTGCAGTGGCGATGTCGTAACCAATCTCGCCGTCGTATGCGCCACTCTTGACATTGGATGATTCGTAGGAGTATCCTGCTCTGAGACTGAGCCAGGGCAATGCTCTGAATTCACCGCCCACGCGGAGGATATTGGAGCTTTGGAAGTAGTCCTTTACGTCGGCGTTGAGTGCGTCATTAGTGCTGAATCCGCCCCAACCATCAGGTGTCTTTATACTCATGGATGGATACATCACGCGTTCATAGTCGGCGCTTACGATTACGCGGTTGAGGAGCACGCCGGCCACACCCAAGCTGAAACGCCAAGGTGAACGCAGACGCCAGTCGAACTCAGCTACGGGGGTGTAGTTGTAGGGGTGGTCCGGATTGACATCAAGTCCGACGGAGGGGGAGAATGAGTTTGTTGCGTAAGCGTAGTCCTGACCTGCGAGTTCGTAGCGTATATTGGCTGCGTAGCTCTGTGTGAGTCTGTACCAGGTAGGAGTATGTATTGCAGCGCCTATGCGGAGTTCATTGATCGGTTTGAATATAAGGCCAAATTTGAAATTGAAACCTGTGCCTGAGATTGCCTGGGAGTTATAAAGATCCCAATCGGCCGTGCCTGTGGCTGTACCGGTAGCATCCTTGTTAGGAATGATGGCGTTGTCAATGGATTCGGCGTAGCGTGTGTCGCGTGTGTAGCTGAGGTCGGTGATACCTATGCCGATACCCCAGTAGAGTGTGTTCTGAATATTTCCGCCGAAATCAATGGCATATTCGTCAATATAACCTTTGTCGCGAACCTCGTATTCAGCCGCGCCGGTGGAATTAGCGCCGAATAGGCCTGAAAACTGCCCGGGTGTGCCGCCATTTATAAGATAGCTGTTATAGGCCAACGTACTGAGCCAGTCACAGGAACTGTCGAAATATGGAGTGTATTTGTCAGTCTCAAACAGTTCGTTGCCTGAATATCCGAGCTGGTTGGTGAAGCTTGCAATGTAATTGGACAGAGATGTCTCCATCGCCGGGGTGTAGCCTTTGTATCGGCGGTTGAATGATGCTATTCTGCTATAGCTGATACCCCACGAGAAGTAAGGCATGGTCTCATTGTCTAGTGCGATCGAGCCGATATATCCTATGTTTGTGAAGTCAGCGGCTGTATGGTCTTGGGTGAGCTTGCTTCCCATTGAATTCATGGTAGCGCTCTGCATGTCGATGTCGAAGCTCAGTCCGACTTCGTTGCTCCTGTATATACCTACACCGGCTGGGTTCTGGTTAAGGGTGGAGAGATCTCCGCCGAGGGCAGTGAACGCTCCGGCCATAGCCTGAAAGCGGGCTGTGCCGTGCAGACTGTTTTGCGAGATTTTGTATGCGTCGATGGAGCTTTGGGCCAGCATGGCGGATGGAACTCCGGCGAGCATCAGCATTATAGGCAAACGATAAGGAATCTTCATATCTGTATCCTGTGAAAAAATGTGTTCAAAACTATACTATAGGGTATGTGTCTGTTTGACTTTTATCTGCGGCTTCCGCGGGCACCACCGCCTGATCCTCCACGGCTTCCGCCACCGGAGAATCCTCCGCGGCTGCCTCCGCCTGAAGACGGGCGCGAGTACGAACCTGTATTGCGGTTGCTGTTATTGTTATAGGTCGGTTGCTGGCGCTGTACGCCGGGACGCGAGCCTTGTCCGTTGTACGACGACGAACTGCTTGGTCTGCGGTTCTGCATATATCCGGGACGTGTAGTTGTCGATCCTGAATTTGCACCGGGACGGACATTGGCGCCGGGGCGCAGACCGCCGGATGATGTGCCCGGACGTGTCGTACTGCTGCCGCTGTATCCCGGACGGCTGCCTACTCCAGCACCAGGACGATTATGAATGGCTGAACCAGCTCCCGGACGACTGCCGACTCCTGCTGCGGGGCGCACGCCGTGCGTGCCTGCATATGCTGGGCGATGTGTCATTGAAGATCCTATGCCTGTAGATGGTCTTCCGGGATATGCCCAGCCCCAAGATGGGCCCCATCCCCATGAGGGTGTCCAGCCCCATGCCGGTCCCCAAGCCCATGAAGGACCCCAGTCCCAATAAGGGTCGTAGCCCCAACCCCATCCCCAGTTGACCCAAGGACGGTAGCCAAATCCCCACGACAGACTCCATGACGGTCCGAAGTAGCCGAAGCGGTAAGGATTGTAGTAATAAGGCCAGGAATCCTGCACATAAACGTTGATCGTTGTGGTTGGCGCTTGATTGCGGGTGTAATATAGTTCCTTCAGATCTTCGTCGTTGCTTCCGGATACAATATCGGGGTTATGGAATCGCTCAAGTCTGTTGGTGTAAGCGAAATATTCTGATAGCGAATCGGCCGGAACCGAGTCTATGTTATTGCGTGCGAATATGCCGCGGCGGTTGTATTCATCCACGTCGCGCATATTTCCGGAATTGAAATCATAAGAGCCTGCAGCCTTGTATTCCGGGTATATGTTGCCGTCGCCTCCATAGTAGAATCCTGTGCCTGAAAGCGAAGGAATGGTCTGAGTCGTGGTCTGTTGCTGTCTTGCAGGGGCGGTCTTCGCCGGCTTTTCCACTGGTTTGGATGCGTCGTATATGTCGTCGTCATAAAAACTCAGTGCGTTTGCCGTGAAAGGCAGCGCAGTCCCGAGGACAAACAGAGATAATATTGATGCTTTTAGATTTGATTTCATCTGTGGAAAGAGATTACAGGTGTTTGTGATGCAAATTTATTATAAATTAGACGCTACAGACCTCAATAGGTTTAGGCTTATGATAGAAAAATAATGTTAACGCAGTCAAAGCCGAGTCCGGACGTTTCTAACTGGAAGTGTTTCCTTTACAAAAATACTAATAATCTTTGATATATGCAACAAGAGCCTGCTGTAATATAGCAAGCTCTTGTGTTTCGATTTTGTCATTTATGCGCTGGCAGACATTGTTCCAGGCGTTATTTTCAAGTCAATGAAACTGCGTCTGTCGTTGCCCGGGTGGCTTATTCTTCTACAGCCGGACGCATCTCGTAGGCCACCATTGCAACGGTGAATCCCCAATAGATGAATGCGATTGAAGTAAGGAATGAAACCATCATCATATTCTGTACGTATCCTGCTTCAAGGAAGAAGAAGCCGATGAGACACAGAAGAATACCGTTGATGATACCGAGCCACCAGTATTTTCCGCCTTTGTTGCTTGCGCGTATCAAAGCTTCGATACCCCAGAAGATGAATACGAAAGCAAGGAAATAGGGGAAGACAACTTCAGCAAGTATTACGCTGCGCACGAGCATGAAGCCGATGAACATGTCGATGACACCACCGGCAAGCCACCATCCCCAGCCGCGGGGTCGATTTTCGCCTGACGATACACATAGCTGTACGATTCCGGCGAGAATAAGCAGCCAGCCGAAGATCTGGGAGGCTACAGCATATCCCTCAACGGGGAAGAACCAATATGCGAATCCACCGATAACGAGTAGAATTCCAACGACGAGGACAAGCCACCATGCGCGGCTCTGTCCGAGATAGCTGACATTTAAAGATTTCATGACTTTAAGAATTTAATAAATAGATGAAGTGAGTTATAATCATTTGATATATTCCTCTTTTGGAAGAATTCAAATTTATAACAATCCTTAAAGCCTTTTTGTTGAAGGTCCTTTATTTTTTATCAGTTTTTATCAGGCGGATTAATTCTCCGGTCCACAGTACGACGGATGTGGATGCGATTATGATGGCCCAATCGGTTGCCGGAAGTGGCCGCACGCTGAAAAATTCTCCTCCGAATGTGACTATCACTATCTGTCCGATGAGGATAATCAGAGAAATGAGGATGAACCCTGAGCAACCTTTTAGATGCAGGGCGGATCTGCCTGTGGCGAATGCACGTGCGTTGAACATGTTCCAGAACTGGAGCATCACGAATAAGCAGAAGAACACAGAGAGTTCGTAGGGCGTGAGACCTGTGTTAAGGGAGGAGATAGCCACGTTTCCAATCTGTCGTAATCCTGTTATACTTGTATGTTCGAAATAGTAGAGGATGCAGATGAGTGCGATGAAGAATGCGCCTCCGGTTCCGATGATTGATCTCCACATGGCAGGACTTATGATAAATGCATTGCGCGATCGTGGTTTTTCGGCCATGACCGAGGATGTGGGAGGCAGTGAGGCGAGAGCCACGGCTGCAAAAGTGTCCATGATGAGATTGATCCACAGCATCTGGGTGACGCTAAGCGGCGACTGCATACCCATGAACGATCCGATCAGCATTATTAGACAGCCGGCCACATTGACTGTCATCTGGAACAGGATGAAGCGCTGGATGTTGCGGTATAGAGAGCGTCCCCACATTACCGCGCGTCCGATCGAGGAGAATGAATTGTCGACAATTGTTATGTCGGAGGCTTCTTTGGCTACGGATGTTCCGTCGCCCATCGAAAGTCCCACATGTGCTGCTTTCAGGGCCGGCGCGTCGTTAGTGCCGTCTCCGGTCACGGCCACTACCTCGCCGTTGGCCTGAAGGGCTTCCACAAGGCGTTTCTTGTCGAGCGGGCGGGCTCGCGCTATGATCTTGAGATCGCCTGCACGTTGGCGTATTTCGTCGTCTGATAGCAGTTCGAATTCGTTGCCCGTGATGATGTTGGTCTGATCGTCTACACTATCATCCCAGAGACCGATCTGGCGTGCTATTTCTTTGGCTGTATTGGGCGTGTCTCCGGTTACGATCTTCACCTGTATACCGGCTTCTGTGACTTCCCTTACGGCATCGGGAACATCGGCGCGCACAGGGTCGGATATGGCGGCTACTCCAAGGAATGTCAGTCCCTCTGCAGTCAGCCGGTTGTCTGTTATCGCAGTTTCGCCTGGAGCAAGAATCTTGTATGTGAAGCCGAGTGTGCGCATAGCCTGATTCTGGTAGTCGAGCAGAAGTGCATCGATTTCTTTTTTTGTGATACCGGGTGTTTCAGAACACATACCGAATACTATCTCAGGAGCGCCTTTTACGTATAATGTGCGTGTGTGGTCGCTGTTTTCGGCGACTGATGCCATGAATTTACGCTCTGTAGAGAATGGTAATTCCTCAACTATGCGAACTCCGGCCCTTAGAACTTCTGCATCCGCACCTTTCTCTCTGAGCCAAAGGAGCATTGCACCTTCGGTCGGATTGCCGAGTATTTCAGGAATGCCTTTGGAGAGATCGAGGTGCGCGGTGGAGTTTACAGCTATACCTTCATATATTGTGTTTTCGGTAGGATTGCCGAAAAAATCGGCCTTGTAGACTTGCATGCGGTTTTGTGTGAGAGTGCCCGTCTTGTCGGTGCAGATTACAGTGGCGGCTCCCATTGTCTCGCAAGCATGCATCTTGCGCACGAGGTTGTTGGTCTTCAGCATGCGGCGCATGGAGTAGGCGAGAGACAGGGTGACTGCCATTGGCAGACCTTCAGGCACAGACATCACAACCAGCGACACTGCAAGCATAAGCGACTGTAACATATATGATATGAAGGATACCCATTCGAATGACGTGCTTGAGAAGTACATGACTACACGGCCGATAATGACAGCCGCAGCTACTCCGTAAGCTATTTTGGAGATGAGGTGTCCAAGTCCTCTGAGCTGGATGTTCAATGGAGTGGTCACGCTGTCGTCGATATGTGTGGCAGTGTTCACTTTACCGTTTTCTGTGGCATCTCCCACAGCAGACACTTCCATTATTCCATGCCCCTCCATCACTTTTGTGCCTCTTAGGGCTTGGTTTGAAGGGAATGTGGCGTCGGGGTCAAATTTAGTATTGTCGGTGGTCTTGTGGCATATAGGCTCACCGGTAAGGGACGATTCGTCAATGCTCATGGACGTGGATTCGAGAAGCGTGCCGTCGGCAGGTACTTCGTCGCCTGTATTAAGGATCACAATGTCCCCGACCACAATGTCTTTCTTAGGAATGCTTGTGGCATTACCGGACCTGATGACCTGTACAGGATCGTCGTCGCTTACTTTGTTGAGGAGTGAGAATTCCCGGTCAGCCTTTTGCTCGAATATGAAAGACAGACCTGTGGCGAGAATAATTGCAGCGAAGATTCCGAGTGGCTCGAAAAACACTTCGCCGGCGCTTTTACCGAGGCTGTAATGCTCATACAAAGAGATGCACACCGACAATACGCCAGCAATCAGGAGTATGATGATCAGCGGGTCTGTGAATTTGACAAGAAAGACTTTCCAAAGCGGTGCTTTACAGGGAGCGGATAGGACGTTTGCTCCGTTGAGGTTGCGGCTTCTTTCGACATCCGGATCTGAAAGGCCACGGTAATTTTGCTGTTGAGACATAGTTAGACTGGAGTGCAGAACCAATAATGAGCCGCAAAATTAGCTTATTTAGTCAAGGTGTGCAAAAAATAATACAGCGCTTCGTATAATCAGTTAATATTCGCCGAAAGTTTGTAACTTTGGTGCATAAAACATCTAATGTAGATTGATATGAAAACAGCGTTGATAACCGGAGTGACCGGGCAGGACGGAAGTTTCCTGGCCGAGCTTTTGCTATCCAAAGGATATGAAGTGCATGGCACAATAAGGAGATCCTCGGTGGATTTCCGCGAGCGTATATCTCATCTTGAGAGTATGGATCATTTTCACCTGCACTATGCCGATATGACAGACTCCATGAGTGTTATGCAGGTTGTTGGTAAGGTCAGGCCCGACGAGATTTACAATCTTGCAGCACAGAGCCATGTACAGGTCTCGTTCGATTCGCCTGAGTTCACTGCTGATGTCGATGCAGTAGGTGTACTCCGCATCCTTGAAGCTGTAAGGCTCACCGGCCTTGCCGACAAATGCCGCATATATCAGGCATCCACATCCGAATTGTATGGGAAGGTAGAGGAAGTGCCCCAGAATGAGAACACGCCGTTTCATCCGTATAGTCCGTATGCAGTGGCCAAGCTTTATGGTTTCTGGATAGTGAAGGAATACCGAGAGGCTTACGGGATGTTCTGTTGCTCAGGTATACTGTTCAACCACGAGTCGGAACGCCGTGGTGAGACATTCGTTACCAGAAAGATCACTCTTGCAGCCGCACGTATAGCCCAAGGCAAGCAGGATAAACTGTATCTTGGCAATCTGTCGTCGAAGCGCGATTGGGGCTACGCTCCGGACTATGTGGAATGCATGTGGCGTATACTCCAGCACGATACTCCCGACGACTTTGTGATAGCTACAGGAGAGCAGCATACTGTAAGGGAATTTGCCGAGCTTGCGTTCAGGAATGTGGGCATCAATCTCCGTTGGGAAGGCGAGGGCGCGGATGAGAAAGGTGTGGACCGCGCTACCGGAAAGGTGCTTGTGGAAGTATCGCCTGATTTCTATCGTCCTACTGATGTGGTCAATCTGTGGGGCGATCCGACAAAGGCACGCGCTTTGCTTGGATGGAATCCGCAGAAGACATCGTTTGCCGAACTGGTGAAGATAATGACAGATTCCGATATGGCTAAAGTGGCTGCTGAACGTGCCGGTGAGAGCGTACGCACCAATCTGGCCGAGTATCTTGAAAAGGGCATAGTGAAATGATGGACAGAGATTCTAAAATATATGTGGCCGGACACCGTGGAATGGTTGGTTCGGCCATAGTACGCGAGTTGAAAAGGCAGGGATATGAGAATATCGTGACGCGCACGCATGCCGAGCTTGATCTGACCGATCAGCGTGCAGTGGATGATTTCTTTGAGGCCGAAAGACCGGAATATGTATTTCTGGCAGCGGCAAAGGTCGGCGGTATTGAAGCCAACCGTAGCGCACTTGCCGATTTTATGTACGAGAACATGATGCTTGAGATGAACGTCATACATGCGGCATGGCGTTCGGGCGTCAGGAAACTGGAGTTTTTAGGATCGTCATGCATTTATCCGCGGATGGCGCCGCAGCCTATGCCTGAGAGTTGCCTTCTTACATCTGAGCTTGAGAAGACGAACGAAGCCTATGCGCTGGCCAAGATTTCGGGATTGAAATATTGCGAATTCCTGAACAGGCAGTATGGTACGGATTATATATCGGTCATGCCGACAAATCTGTATGGGCCGAACGATAATTATCATCCCGAACACTCGCATGTGCTTCCGGCGCTCATACGCCGCTTCCATGAAGCAAAGATGGCAGGGATAGAGTCGGTGACATGTTGGGGCGACGGTTCGCCTCTGCGCGAATTCCTGTATGTGGACGATCTTGCTGATCTTTGCGTGTTCCTGATGAATACGTATTCAGGCAACGAAACTGTGAATGCCGGTACAGGCAAGGAACTTTCGATCAGGGAACTTACAGATATGGTAGCACGTGTGGTAGGCTATGAGGGCCGTATCGAGTGGGATGCCTCGCGTCCTAACGGCACGCCCCGAAAGTTGCTCGACGTGTCCAAGGCTACAGGATTGGGTTGGACATATAAGACAGAGCTTGAGGATGGAATCAGGCTTGCCTACGATGATTTCCTGAGAAACCCGGTGCGGGCTGAACGTTGATAAAATAATAATGGCCTTCAATGTGTTGAAGTCCATATACGGTGCCGCGTCGTCTCGACGAAACACTCGGTGTTGTTGTTGAGGTCTGCAAAAGTAGTAATATTTTTGCAGACATTCAATCTTTTTATGTATTTTTTTTGCAGAAGCGGTAAGATATATACTCCCACACATCGCTTTGTATTCTTGATTTTCCCAAGAAATTGAGAGCAATGTATATAGTAGCACCTGCTGCAAGTCTTATGAGCAGCGTAGCTGTATCGCTTGAGGCTTCCGGTATGAATATCATTGCAGCCGACATGGCAAGGGTTATGCATCCGTATGGAATCATATCTCGTAGCAGGGTGTACAGCCCGATCCCGGTGACTGCTGTTGTAGCTACGAGCGATGCACACCAGGCTATAGCTGAAGCGGCAATCTGTCCGTAGAGCATTATTTTTATTCCGTAAACTATGTCGTGAGCCGTTTCAAGCGACATCATCGGCAGTGTGGCTATAAGTGCGCCGAGTGCGGTGACGTCTCTTATAACTTCCAGATAAAGAACCGTCCGGGTCTTTCCAAGCGAAATTATAAAGTTGTTGTAGTTGCTCATCAGCACGCTGAATATTCCTCTTGCGAGCAGCAGTTGGAAAAGAGGTATTGACGCGTCCCATTTTATTCCGAAAAGTATGTGGAATATTTGCGGAGCGGTGATTGTCAGCGCAGCTACACAGGGAAATAATATGTAGCATGTGAAGCGGTCGGTTTTCGACGCAATTCTTCTGAATCGTTCAGGGTCGTCCTGCACATGCGACATTACAGGCAGAAACGAGGCCGTGAGCACCTGCATTATGGAAGATATTCCCATCGTGCTCCATTTCTCGCTTTGTGTATAGTAGCCTAAAGGTATGAGTCCGGCCTTGTTGCCAATGAAGAACGAATATATTTTCTGGAACAGTGTGTTCAGAAAGGAAGTAAGCATCATGCTTGAGCCTACGGAGAAATAGCTTCGCAATGCCTTCCATGAAAATTTAAGCATCGGAAACCAATGTCCTGTTGTCCATAATATGATGCTCTTGATAGCCGCAGCCGATATGCTCTGCCATACTATAGCCCATGCTCCATATCCGCTCACGGCAAGCCATATTCCCGCCACTGCTCCTACGGCGAGTCCGGCTATGTTGCTCACAGCTATCATCTTCACATCCATGCGCTTCATCAGACGGTTGGTCTGTACGATTGCTGTGGCATTGAGTATAAATGTCAGGAACATGGCCCTTGACAGCGGTACAAGCCTCATGTCGCCCTTGAATATATCGGCGATAGGTACTGCACAGAACCATAGCGTTACGTATATGAATACCGCCAGGGCTATGTTGAACCACAGTACGGTGCTATAGTCGAGTCTGGTAGGCTGTTTGCGCTGAAGCAGGGCATATGAGAATCCGCTGTCGATAAGCAGTGATGCGAATGCCTGAAATATGAGTATGGCGCCCACAAGACCGAAGTCCTCCTGCGACAGAAGCCGTGCCAGTACTATGCCGGTGACGGCATACATTACCTGCTGGCCGAAACGGTCGACCAGATTCCATTTAAGAGTCCTTGCCGTGGCCAGTTTAAGATTGTCGGTCTCGCTCATCCGTAGTGGAGTATCAGTTGACAGGCTTTTTCATGTCGGCCTCGTCGAGATTGACGATCTTGACCTTGGTTGCCCGGTTTTTGATGTTGCTCGGGCGTCCGCGATAATATACTGTAGCACCGGACAGACCCTGGAGTGTTAGATCTCCCCCATTGACAAAGCAGCTTACCTCGCTGCCTCCGAACAGACTGCATCTTACGCTTGTGGCAGTAAGTCTGTCGGCGTTTATCTTGCCTTTTCCTGAGATGGACAGTTTGGCTTCGTTGCATAATCCCCATACTGTGATTGTGCCGTGTCCGGTAGAGGTAGAGGCATCGAGGATCTTGACGTGCACATCGTTGGCTATAAGCGATCCGTTGCCTTCAAGTTTAAGTTTCAGATATGGCCCTGAAGATGGCTTCTGTACGGTAAGGGTGGAGTCGCCTCGGTTTTCTGCTTTTGTGAGTATTGAGGAATATACGGTTACGGTAGGCATCACCGATACCGTATCGTTGTTGTCTTTCTTATCTTTAGAAAGTTCGATTTTAAGTTTTCCGGAGGGATTGGAGAAAAGCAGACGTGAGGTTTCTTCGGCTCTTGCATGAAATATTGCATAGCCGGCTGAATCAGGCAAGCATTTATATATTACATTTATGTTTCCACGGACCAGAAGTTCCTGAAATTCACTTACATCTACAGTGTATTTCATCATTGTGTCGGCCTTCACGGAGTTTGTTTGCGATGATGCGTGGAAGGGGATCGCAAACATAGACAGAAAGACAATGGAGAGTAATTTATGCATTTTCATTTATGAGTTTTGTTGTTTCCGGTAATATATCGTGTTGTATGTGGGAGAGGATTGCATCGAGTTCGTCGTAGTTGTCGGCGCGCAGCATGGCGATCCGGGTGTCGCGGAAATGCGGAATTCCCTTGAACAGAGGAGATGCGGCCAGATGTCTGCGGATATGCAGTATGCCTCTGTATTGGTCTATCCGGTCGATGCTTTCCTTTATCTGACGGCGCAGGATGGCGAATTTATCAGCATCGGACAGGGGTTGGTGTGAAGTGTCGCCTAAAGCACGCTTCATGTCGTTGAATATCCACGGAGCACCTATGGAAGCACGTCCGATCATCACTCCGTCTACACCATATTTGTTGAAGGCATCGAGCATCCGTTGCGGATTTGTGATGTCTCCGTTTCCAATCAGGGGAATGGTTAGCCGAGGGTTTTCTTTCACCCGAGCTATCATTTCCCAGTCGGCATCTCCGGTATACATCTGTGATCTTGTGCGGCCGTGGACTGTAAGGGCTGCTATACCGCAGTCCTGAAGTTGTTCGGCGAGAGTCACAATTATTTTTGATTCATGATCCCATCCCAGGCGGGTCTTGACGGTGACTGGAATGCCCACGGCATTTACTACAGCCTTTGTTATCTCAAGCATTTTGGGAATATCGCGAAGCATTCCTGCTCCTGCGCCCTTGCCTGCCACTTTCTTTACGGGGCATCCGAAATTTATGTCTATGATGTCTGGTCCGGCTTGCTCCACCATTTTTGCGGCCTCAACCATAGGTTCAACCTCCCTGCCGTAAATCTGGATTGCGGTTGGCCTTTCGGCGGGGTGGATGTTCAGCTTTCTTGTCGTCGCAGCTATGTTGCGTATCAGTGCGTCGGCAGAGACAAACTCTGAATATGTCATGTCGGCGCCCTGCTCCTTGCATATCAGGCGGAATGAAGTGTCGGTGACATCCTCCATCGGGGCAAGCATCACCGGACGGTCGCCTAAGTCAATGTGGCCAATTTTCATGCCTGTAATATATTAAATGTGTGAATTGCAGCACGAAGTTAGCAAAAAAAACTGTCATGGCAGGTATGTGCGATTAAATTTTAAATATGTACACGATCCGTATTGCAAATAAAACACTATCTTTGTGAACAACCACAGTATGTGTCGGGCAGTGATATATGGAAAATAAAATTACAGATAAGATTGTTCCAGGTGATATGGACAGGAGAGGCAGGATGATAGCGGATATGGCAGTTTCCGAACGGCCGCGGGAGAAAGCTATGGCTCATGGTTTCGACGTGCTTACTGATGCCGAACTGCTTGCTATTCTTTTCAGTACTGGCACGCGCGATATGAATGTGGTGCAGCTCAGTGAGAAAATCCTGCAAGACAATGGCGGACATTTGTCCCGGCTAGTGCGCATGAATGTCAGGGATATAACTGCGCGATACAAGGGTATCGGTCCGGCCAAGGCTCTGACGTTGCTTGCCGCATTGCAGCTTGGAATCAGGGCTGTGAAAGATGGCAGTGTGCTTGAGAATAAGCCGGTGAGGAGTTCTTCTGACATATACGCTCGCATGCGCGCGTCGCTCGAATGGCTTGGTCATGAGGAATTCTGGGTGCTATATCTTTCGAAGTCGAACGAGGTGATAAGCGAACGTATGGTAGGCAAGGGTGGACTTGATGCTACGGTAGTGGATGTCAGAGTAATCATGCGCGATGCATTGCTGTTGTCTGCTTCAGCGGTGGCTTTTGTGCATAATCATCCGTCGGGAAATATGAAGCCGAGCATTCAGGATAAAGCCCTTACGGAAAAACTCGCTGAAGCAGCAAGGATGTTGGATATACGTGTGCTTGACCATATAATAGTCGGAGGTACTAAGGGATACTTCTCTTTCTGCGATGAAGGACTTTTATAAAGATATGTCGGTGTGACGTATGAAAGCGTGTAGCTGTACGCTTTTTGATAAGTGTGGTTTGCTGCTTTGTGGGTAAAGTTTTCCAAAATAAATTTTAATGCACTGATTATTTGCATGTTGTGAATTTTATGTGTGTAAAAAGTTTTCCAAAATTAAAAATTTGACAAAACTTTTGCTCTGATATTTTTGTATATTTGGAAGTATTGTGATACCTTTGCCGACGCAATATTCAAGATCATATTGACAGTAAAATTAGAATCTTAAACACCCCTCAATACTCCAAAGAAATGATACAGACTGTACTTAAGCGCGACGGACGTGTCGTTGGCTACAATGAAGAAAAGATCAAGGCCGCCATACGCAAGGCTATGCTCAACACAGAGCTTGGCGAGGATGAAGCGCTTATCCAGAAGATCACCGACCGCATAGGTGTGACAGGTAGCGATCAGATGACAGTCGAGGACATTCAGGACCGTGTGGAGTTTGAGCTTATGAAAAGCCCCCGCAAGGAAGTGGCTAAGAAATATATCGCGTATAGAGACCAGCGCAGCATAGCACGCCAGGCAAAGACGCGTGATATTTTCCTCGAAATAATCGAGGCTAAGAACAATGACATCACCCGTGAGAATGCGAATATGAACACCGACTCTCCGGCGGGAATGATGATGAAATTCGCGAGTGAGACCACCAAGCCTTTTGTCGACGACTATCTGTTGTCCAACGAGGCCCGTGATGCAGTGAAGCATGGTTATATCCATATTCACGATAAGGATTACTATCCTACAAAGAGCCTTACCTGCGTGCAGCATCCGCTTGATAATATCCTACGTCATGGATTTGTGGCAGGTCATGGCGAATCGCGTCCGGCCAAGCGTATTGAGACAGCCTCTATCATAGCATGTATCTCGATGGAGACTGCACAGAACGAAATGCATGGAGGGCAGGCTATTCCGGCATTTGATTTCTATCTCGCTCCATTCGTGCGTTCTTCTTTCATTGAGGAAGTCAAGAATATAGAGGCTCTTGACGGATTGGATCACAGCAATCTTTACAACCGGGATGTAGAGGATTTTATCAGCCGGCCTCTCGACGGCCTTTCGGGTGACGAACGAGTTCTACAGCATGCGATGAACAGGACTGTGAGCCGTGTGCATCAGGCGATGGAGGCGTTTATCCACAATATGAACACGATACATTCTCGTGGTGGTAATCAGGTAGTGTTCTCATCCATCAATTATGGTACGGATACATCGGCGGAAGGGCGTTGCGTGATACGCGAGTTGCTTCATACCACATACCGTGGGGTAGGCAACGGAGCTACAGCCATTTTCCCGATTCAGATATGGAAGAAAAAGCGAGGCGTGAGCTACCTGCCCGAAGATCGTAACTATGATCTTTACCGTCTGGCCTGCAAGGTGACAGCCCGTCGGTTCTTCCCTAACTTCGTGAATCTGGACGCCACATTCAACCGGCATGAGAAATGGGATGCCGCAGACCCAAGGCGATATATGTATGAAGTGGCTACTATGGGATGCCGCACGCGCGTTTTTGAAAACCGCTTCGGTGAGAAGACATCAGTAGGACGAGGCAATCTAAGCTTCACGACCATCAATATAGTTCGTCTGGCTATTGAATGCATGAATATCATAGACAAGGAGGAACGTATCTCTACATTCTTCAGCAGACTTGAAGACATCCTTGAGATAACGGCCCGACAGCTCAACGATCGTTTTGACTTCCAGCGCACGGCCTTGGTCAAGCAATTTCCTTTGTTGATGTCCCGCCTGTGGGTAGGAAGCGGAGAGCTCCGTCCCGATGCAACTATCGAAAGTGTGATAAATCAGGGAACACTCGGTATCGGCTTCATCGGTCTTGCCGAATGTCTCGTAGCGCTTACAGGAAAGCATCATGGCGAGTCTGAAGAAGCGCAGGAACTTGGATTGAAGATTGTGACACGCATGCGCGACAAGGCCAATGAATTCTCGGTGCGCTATGGACATAACTTCTCTGTACTGGCAACTCCGGCCGAGGGTCTGTCAGGAAAATTCACCCAGAAAGACAAACGTGCCTTTGGTGAAATTCCCGGAATTACAGACCGTGCATACTACACCAATTCCAACCACGTGCCTGTATACTATCATTGCTCACCGTCGCATAAGGCCAAGATCGAAGCTCCGTATCATGACCTGACACGTGGCGGACATATATTCTATGTGGAGATCGACGGTGATGCTACGCACAATCCAGATGCTATCGCTGCAGTGGTCGATCTGATGGACAAGCATAATATAGGATATTGTTCCGTGAACCACAACCGCAACCGCTGCATGCATTGTGGCTACGAGGATGCACAGGAGACACTTGAGACATGTCCTTGCTGCGGTAGCACAGCCATTGACCGGTTGCAGCGAATCACAGGCTATCTTGTCGGTACTACTGACCGATGGAACAGTGCCAAGCTTGCCGAACTTAACGACCGTGTAGTGCACAAATAATATGTGTGATATGACATATGGCTGTGGAAATGCAGTCATGCGTGTGGTTTCTATAGTGGAAGGAACGTCGGTCGACGGGCCGGGATTGCGTACTGCAATTTATTTCAGCGGATGCAGGCATCATTGTCCGGGATGTCAGAATCCATCTACCTGGGATCTGAATTCAGGGCAAGAAATGACAGTGGACGAGATTGTAGCTGCAATTGAAGGAGCTGAAAACCGGGGAGTCACCTTTACAGGTGGCGATCCGCTGATGCAGGCCGGAGTGCTTGCCCTTCTTGCCGGCAGACTCAAGGAATCCGGTCACGATATCTGGTGCTATACCGGATATACTTTCGAGCAGGTGAATGCGGATGAGACGTTGCGGTCAGTACTACCATATATAGATGTATTGGTGGATGGCAGATATGTAGAGGCCCTGCGGGACACGCGCAATCTGCTTTTTCGCGGATCGTCAAATCAGCGCCTTGTAGATGTCGGTCGCTCCTTATGCAAAGGAGAGGTCGTGGAATGGATTCCGGATACTGAAGTGCACTTCTGACAGGCGTATATGCTCAAATTTATTATTAAACAAGCTATAAGTACAATTTCATTATATTTGTTGGAATGAAATAAATGTACTAAATTTGTCTCACGTTTTGGTTCGCTTAAATGCGATTAATAGGGAATCCGGTGTGAATCCGGAACAGACCCGCTACTGTAATTCTTGTGAAATCACCGGCTTATAGCCACTGTCAGCAAATTTGATGGGAAGGTGTCGGTGAGATGGGATAAGTCAGGAGACCTGCCAGACGCATAATATTTCAATAATCTCGTGGATTAGATTTTGAAGTGAGGAGAATTGACATTGACCCCATTTTGTCGGGATACATCTGCAAAAGTTCTTTTGTGAATCCTGATCGCAGCTACGGCAGTCTGTCGAAGTTGATTTGTTGTATCCTGTCTGTTTATGCCATTGTTCCTCCGGTCTTTAATCTTTTCCACCTTAAAACATCATTATCTCTTTATGAAATGTGCAAGGTGCGAAAAGGAATTCCTTATTGAGTTCCTTAGAGTTCAACGATGTCTGAAGTTGTCAAAACTCATCAATCTTCGGCATCCCGATTTATCTTATGATTTCCCATCTGGATTATTGTGTTGCTGACACATTATTATCGGAATATTTTGAGACACTCTAAATAAGGAACTTCTATGTTTACCATGTTTCATGGGTTTCACCTGGTGGAAGAATACCATAATTGGAAAAAAAACCACCGCAGAAACCGCAATACTATAGGCATTAAGTCTATAAAACTATTTTTTGCAATAGTAATTCCGCTATTCTTCTGGATCGCGCCATCGTCATTTTACGGATTGGCGGGATTATCGCCCGTGGAACACCGGGTTTTGGCGATATTTGTGTTTGCGGCCTTGATGTGGCTGTTTGACGCAGTTCCTGCATGGACTACATCTCTTGTGGTCGTAGTCTTGCTTCTGTTTTGTGCATCAAACAGTGCGCTGTGGTTTTTCCAAACAGATGCAGGTGGTGGGAAGATGGCCAACCTTATAAACAATACTGATATATTGCATTGCTTCGCCGATCCTACAATCATGCTTTTTATCGGAGGGTTCATTATTGCTATTGCAGCCACTAAATCAGGGCTTGATGTAAAACTTGCAAAAGTAATGCTGCTGCCGTTCGGGACTAAGTCAGAAAACGTTCTTCTGGGTTTTATTCTTGTGACGGCTCTTTTCTCCATGTTTATAAGCAACACAGCTACAGCCGCAATGATGCTTACTTTTCTTGCTCCGGTTCTTAGCGCGCTACCGTCCGACGGCAAGGGTAAAATTGGTTTGGCTCTCGCAATCCCTGTAGGAGCTAACATCGGTGGTATGGGCACGCCTATAGGTACGCCTCCTAATGCTATCGCACTCAAATTTCTGAACGACCCAAATGGAATGGATATGGGAATAGGATTCGGGCAATGGATGATGGTTATGGTTCCACTTACAATCGTACTCCTGTTCATTGCTTGGTTAGTGCTTAAAACCCTGTTCCCGTTTAAGCAGAAGACTATTCATCTTAAAATAGAATCTGATCATACGCCTCATTGGAAAGACAAGGTGGTGTACGCAACGTTTGGTATAACTATCCTCCTGTGGCTTACCGATTCATTTACAGGTGTCAATGCGAATGTAGTGGCAATGCTTCCTGTTGCGGTTCTTTGCATGTCCGGAATCATCACTAAACGCGATCTCGAGCAACTCTCGTGGAGCATCCTGTGGATGATAGCAGGAGCTTTTGCTCTTGGAGTTGCGATGAAAGAATCAGGACTTGCCGGACATCTAATAGAGGCAGTGCCTTTCGGCTCTTGGTCGCCTATGGTTGTGATCGTTGGTTCTGGCCTATTGTGCTATCTTATGGCCAATTTCATCAGTCACACGGCCACAGCCGCTTTATTTGTCCCCATTCTTGCTATAGCAGGTACATCCATGACAGAGCAATTGTCTTCGTTCGGAGGAGTTTCTACTTTACTTATAGGTGTCGCAATCAGTTCTTCTGTTGCTATGGTTCTGCCGATATCGACTCCACCGAATGCTCTTGCCGATGCGACTGGCTTTATTCAACAAAAATATATGGTCAAGACTGGCCTTATCATGGGGCTTGTCGGTTTAATCCTCGGATATCTAGTACTTATTATCTGTGGAGTAAACGGTATTTTCTAAATTATTATGACAATTGAAACTATTGGCAGTTTTCTGCCTGATGAATCTCTGATTTCCGCCAGACACGATTTTGAGCGGGGGATAATTGACCGTTTACACCTCACGGCGGTTGAAGACGATGCTGTGCGCGACATTGTCGGGCGTCAGATACGCTGCGGTGTACCATTTGTCACTTCCGGCGAACTTCGTCGAAAACATTGGGCAAATGACTTCTGGTTCGGGCTCGAAGGTATTTCATGTGAGAATGTGTCCTGCGGTCATATCTATCAACCGGTGGAAGCCTTGACAGATCTTCTCCATATCACAGGACGTATTGGCTTTAATCCAGCTCATCCGTTCTTCGAAGACTTCTGTTTTCTTTATAGTGTTGTAGCTGGTCGTGCCAGATGCCGTCAGACGCTTCCGTCTCCTGCAAATCTACTATTGGAGGTATATGCTCTTTCTGCCGGAAGACCTGAGACTATATATCCCTTATCAATTGACGGTTTAATAAATGATATAGCGGAAGCCTATCGGCAGACGGTACTTCATCTGCATGCTCTGGGGTGCTGTTCTATTCAATACGACGATACTGCGCTCGGACTGATGTGTAACGACAATTACACCAAGCGGTTGCTTCAGGGAGGTGTTGATTTGATCAGACTTCACCGTGAGTTGATAACTGTGATCAACAGATCTATGGAAGGTTTGCCTGATGATATGGAGAAGTCCATCTATATTTCCGGTGGAGAAATAATCGTTCCCGAATGGGAATACATTGAATATCCTGACAATATAATGCCTAAAGCGTTGGCGTCGCTTGATGTGGATAAGTTTTTTATCCCGTTGGATCTTGAAAATGACTATGCAATCGAGGTATTGCGCCACATTCCTCAAGAAAAGGATGTAGTGCTTGGACTCGCAGATGCTCATAGTCCTTTCCCCGAAAATCGAGGTTCAATAGCAGCGATGATCCACAAAGTAGCACGATTGGTAGATCCGTCGCGGCTGTCATTGAGTACGCGAACAGGGTTTAAATTATCAAGCTACAGTCAAAGAGCATTGCATTACGAAGATCAATGGCGCAAACTCCATGAACTTTTAGCGGTCTGACACAGCCACTTATACATCCGACAAACGTTATCATCCCGCCAATTTTTTTTCTGTCACACTCTTTTCATTATGCGGGGTGATAGCGTTTGTCGGTATTACTTTAGCATAAATAAACTGCACCACAAAAGTTTATTTATGACTTTTGTGGTGCAGTTTATCTTGTCAGACAGTCCTCTGTCTTATAATAATCAGGAATCTGCGATCAGAATTTGTCGTCGAAAGACATATCCTCGAATCCGGCGGCGTCGAATTCGTCTTCGTTGAACTGCGATGAGCCGTAGAAATCCTCGTCAAGATCATCATCGGCGGCTGCAATTGCGGCTGCTGACGCTTTGGCTTCTGTACGTGCTTCGAATTCGTCAAGATCGATGTTCTGCGACGGAGCTTGTCCAAGCGATAAGGTGCATACCGGATCTTTAAGGTTCTTTCCTGTGATCAACTCTTTCATTTCGATGAAGAAACTGCGGTCAGTCATGTAGTCGAATACCCACTGCATGCGTTGTCCTTCGTCTTCAATATAGTCGCTCAGAATGGCTTCATCCATAAGAAAGACGTCTTCGGATGAGTCTGACCCCATGTCTTCCAGGGTGATTTCTTTCTCGCGTTCCCAATTGCGGTCGCAAAGGAAGAATGAACTCAGAGCATTCTTGTCGTAACCGACAGAGTCGCAGATGGCGTTTTTCAGATCAAGAAAAGTAGCCTCTGCGTCAATTTTAATTTCGCGTTTGAAGTTATCGACTTCGTCAGAAACAATTCGGAAATTGAATATCATATGAGTGAAGGATGTTTTGTATTAGGAGTTATCACGTTGCGAAATTAATAAAATTGCATTATCCACAAAAATTATAATAGTTATTTTATTCGCATACGGATAAAAAATATTTAAATAGGTCGCCTAAAAAACAGACACGCCGCACTTTAGGGTGTGCGACGTGTGATTCTGTATTGCAGGCTAATTTATTTATTTTGATTCCATGATCTCGACTGAACGGCGGATGAAGCGGCTCAGAGGTTCGCCTTTGAGGAGTCCGTTGCCGAGGAGTGCGAGGTCCACGAGTTGACCTACGTCGTTGCGTGTAGCGGCATATTTGCTGATTACCTCGGTCTGTTGTTTGCGTGATTCCTCGGCCTGATTGCGTAGGGTTGTCAGCTGTGCGTCCTGCTCGGCATCGGGCTTCTTGTCGCCGAGCTGCTTGTTTATCTCGTCGATCTTGCTGTTGGCTTCGTCGACGGAAGCTGCCATAGGCTCTACTTCGGCTTTAAGATCAGTTTCCGCTTCGGTTATTACTTTCTTGACTAACGGATGCGACACATTGACGATCAGATTATAGCTGTCGGGAAGTTCTCCGTAGAAGTTCATTCCCGGCTGCATGGCTGCCATATCCTTCATTCGTCGCATGTACTCGTTCTGAGTGATGATCACAGGCAAGGCGTTCTCTCCAAGCGATTCGAAGTTTACAAGCAGATTCGCACCCTTTATCTCAGGTAGGCGTGACTGGAATATTGTAGTAAGCAGATTGCGCTGCAATGCCGTCAGATCTGCACTTTCGCGGTCGGAATGTCTGATAAGGTTCTCTGTGGCATCGCTGTCGACGCGTACAAACTGAGTTTTCTCAAGTTTCTGTTCCAGGAAGCCGATGAAGTGGCTGTCAAGTTGGCCGTCCATGAGCAGGACATTATACCCCTTTTCTTTTGCAGCGTTGATGTAGGCATATTGAGCTGCGGTGTCGGTGGAGTAGAGGTATATGATATTTTGGTCTTTGTCGGTCTGTGCAGCTTCAACGAGAGTCTTGTATTCGTCGAGTGTGTAGTAGTGGTCTTCTGTGTCTTTGAGAAGGACGAACTTCATGGCTGCATCGGCAAATTTTGAGTCGGTGAGCATACCGTACTCTATGAAAATGCGAATGTCGTCCCACTTTTTCTCGAAGTCCGCACGGTCTGCCTTAAATATTTCCTCGAGTCGCGACGATACTTTCTTGGTGATGTAACCGGAGATCTTTCGCACAGCCGAGTCAGATTGCAGGTATGAGCGGGACACATTCAGAGGTATGTCGGGAGAATCAATAACACCCTGAAGAAGCATCATAAATTCGGGAACGACGCCTTCTACAGAATCGGTCACATACACCTGATTGCAATATAGTTGGATGCGGTTTTTGTTGATCTCGAAATTGTTCTTGATCTTGGGGAAGAACAGTATGCCTGTAAGCGTGAAGGGATAATCTACGTTGAGGTGTATCCAGAACAGCGGATCTTCCTGTCCGGGATAAAGCTCATGATAGAAGTCTATATAGTCCTGATCTTTGAGTTCGGATGGTTTCTTCATCCATGACGGCTCTGTGGCGTTTATAACCTTGTCGCGGTCTGTATCCACGTATTTTCCGTCTTTCCATTCCTGTTCCTTTCCGCATATTACGGGAACGGGGAGGAAACGGCAGTATTTCTTTAGCATTGATTCAATGCGCGACTGCTGCAGGAATTCCTTATTGTCGTCGTCGATATAGAGTACGATGTCTGTACCTCGGGATTGCTTGTCGGCTTCTTCCATGCTGTATTCCGGCGATCCGTCGCAACTCCATCGCACTGCTTTCGCTCCTTCCTTATAGCTCAGGGATATTATCTCTACTTTCTTTGCCACCATGAAGGCAGAGTAAAAACCGAGACCGAAGTGGCCGATAATGGCGTTTGCAGAATCCTTGTATTTGTTAAGGAATTCTTCTGCACCGGAGAATGCGATCTGGTTGATATATTTGTCTATATCTTCTGCGGTCATGCCTATGCCGTGGTCACTGACGGTCAATGTTCCTGCCTCAGGATCTACTTTGACGCGCACATCAAGTGTGCCAAGCTCTCCTTTGAACTCTCCGAATGAGCTGAGAGTGCGGATCTTTTGTGTGGCATCGACGGCGTTGCTTACAAGTTCGCGCAGAAAAATTTCATGGTCACTGTAGAGAAATTTTTTTATTACGGGGAAAATATTCTCGGTTGTAACCCCGATTTTACCTGTTTGCATATGTATGTTATGTGTAAATTATTATTCTTTATCTATAACAATCATAGCAAAAAAAGTGCCAAAAATATATCACAATTAATTATAAAAAATGCGCGACACATGTGGTATGGTGTCGCGCATTTGCATTTAATTGTAATTCAGGACATTATTTCTTCATGAGAAGTTTTGTTGCTTCGATTAGCTGTGCATCTGTGCCATTGAGGAAATCGGATGGCTGGTTTATGACAGTTACGTCAGGATCAAGCTGACGGTTTTCCAGTGGTTTTCCGTCTGATCCGAGCGATGTCACCTGCGGAATGCCGAACACGATAGCTGGATTAACCTGATTCTCCCACCATACGGCAGTCATTGTACCCGGGACGGGTGCGCCGACAAGTTTGCCTAAACCAAGTGTCTTGTACACATAAGGTGTACCGTGGGCATCTGAGTAGTTGCTTTCGTTTATGAGCATGGCAGATGGCTTTGTCCACTGTGAGAATGGATCAGAGCCGATGTATTGGCCACGTGGACTGTAGTCGACGTATTTTTTGCCGGAGAACAGAAGTGCCACATCGTTGTGAAGCCAACCGCCTCCGTTGTATCTGGTGTCCACTACGATGGCGTCGCAATTGCGGTATTTGCCAAGCACTTCATCGTAGATAGTGCGGAACGAGGGACTGTCCATTCCAGATATATGAACATATCCGATTTTTCCGCCGGAGACGCTGTCGACAACGGCTTTGTTGCGGTCTACCCACCTCTGGTACAGAAGTCCGCGCATAGCACCCGCCGAAATTGGCTTTACGACTATATCTGATGTGCTGCCGTCAGCAGCATGTTTTATGCTTACACGGACGCGCTTACCGGCCTTACCGGCTGTAAGAGGGAAGTAATCCTTACCGGCTGTGATCGGCTTACCGTCGATAGCAGTTATAAGGTCGCCAGCCTTTACTTTGTCTGATTTCAGAGCAAGAGGTCCGCGGGCGATTACCTCGGATATGAGAAGTCCGTCGCCATTATGATCCGGTGAATAGAATGCACCGAGGTAGGAGGTTACGTCGAGCGACGACGGTCCGTTGGTGTATGCTCTACCGCCGGTATGTGATGCGTTGAGTTCGCCGAGTACCTCGCTGAGTACTTCTGCGAAGTCGGTATCGTTGTTGATGTACGGCAGGAATTTTGCATATTCGTTAGTATACATCTCCCAGTCTACACCATGCAGGTTCTCATCGTAGAATTTGTCTTCGACCTGCTGTTTCATATGGTCAAATATATATTTACGTTCTGCGTCGTAAGAGAAATCGGCATCTGCTGAGAAGTTGACGGTTTTGGTGTCGTTGCTTCCGAGGTCGAATATTTTCAGTTGTCCGTTGGAAAGCGAGAATAGTTTTTTTCCTGCAGAGTCGGGCATGAGCGCGCCATATCCGAAGTCCTTGGCAACTATACGTTCGTCTCCTTTCTTGAGATCAAGCATCCAAAGGTCGCCTCCCTTTTCGAAGCGTGCTATGTAGTATAGCTTGTCCATGTCGGGATTCAGGAAGTAATCGCCCATTGACGATGAATGGCGTGTAAGACGTTTGCGGCGTACATCGCGGTTCGCGAAATCAAGTTTCAGCGGCTTTTTCTTTACGTCTTTTCCTTCGTCTTTTTTCTTTTTATCTTTCTTGTTTTTCTTTTTGTTGTCCTTACTGTCGGAATCCTTATCCTGCTTGTCGGCCTTCTCAGCTTCTTTTGCAAGTTCGGTTTCTTCCTTGGTGTAGTTGAAGCGTTCGTAGGCTTCGCCGTCGAGCATCACCATGTATATATCGTTCTGTGCGCCCCAGCTACCGTGGCTTCTGTAACCATCTCGGTCGCTCTGATACAGCACGCCTTTTCCGCCGGCGATCCATTTGGAATTACCATCGGAATATCCGCTTTCGGTAAGATCTATAAGCTCTGAGCCATCGGCGCGTACGGCGGCGATGTCGGCGTTGTTCCAACCGCCCACTCCGATGTATCCATCGAACAGCAACCATTCGCTGTCGGGACTCCAGTGCATGTCAAGGTCGCCATCCACATACGAATAGGCATATTTACCGTCCATAGCAGTATTGGTCTTTCCTGATTCGAGGTCGAGTACTTTCAGTGTGGTGCGATTTTCAAGATAGGCCACTTTTTTGCCGTCGGGGCTGATTCTTGGCTGCTGGGCAGCCTTATCAGTGCTCACGATTGGCTTTTCTGTGAACGATTCAGCGTATGTGAATGTCTTGTCCGATGGTTTGTCGAGTGTCACCTGGAAGATCTGCCATCTGCCGTCTCGCTCGCCGTCGAATATGATCGACCGACCGTCCGGAGTGAAAGCCACGTTGCGCTCCTGGCCGGGTGTGGCTGTAATCTGGCGGGTGGTGTTGTATTCCACAGAGGTCACAAACACATCACCGCGTACTACAAACACTACTTCCTTGCCGTTGGGGGATAGAGCAGCATCTGTCGCTCCTGAAGTGAACCTGACCTTACGGTGATCGTCGGCAGAGTCATCGCGGATTATCTTAACAGGTATTTTTACCGGCTCGGCCTGGGTTGACGGTTTCATGCTGTAGAGTTCGCCATCGTAGCTGAACACGATGGTCTCGCCATCGGCCGATGCACTCAGGCTTCTTACCGGATGTTTTGTGAGGTGTGTGACCTGACGTTTGCCTGTGCCGTCGAGATTGCGGAAATGTACATTTAGTATTCCGTCGGATTCTTCCGTGACGTAGTAGAATTTATCACCCGAAGCCCATTGCGGATTGATCGAGTGTCCGGCAAATGATGTCAGCTTCTCGAAACGGCGTTGTGCGGGGTCGGACACATTTTCCACAATCCATATATCAGAAGTGCCAGACGAGCGTTCGTGCTTGCGCAGTCGGTCCTCGTAGCCTTTCTTATCCTGATAAAGTATGCGTCCGGAGGCATCTACACTGACCGCGTCCGAAGGAATTGAAAGCAGCAGTTGTGGTCTTAATCCTGCTTCTGTGCCTACTGTATACAACTGAGTGGATGAGAATCCGTTGATGGCATTGACGTCTGGCATTATGTTGGCTTTGAAGATGATTTCGCCGTCAGGAGTGAATGCGAGGGGTATCTCAGTGCCTGAATGAGTTGTAAGACGGGTAGGAGTGCCGCCGGTTGCATCTACCATATACACGTCGGCAGACCCCTTGCGATCGCTTGCAAAGGCGATGCTTTTGCCATCCGGACTCCATACCGGGGCTGTGTCATAGGCGGGGGATGTCGTTATCTGACGTGCAGTGCCTCCTTTTACGGGCACGGTGTAGATATCTCCCTTGAAAGTGAAAGCGACTGTGTTGCCGTCGGGGCTCAGCGAGCTGTTACGCAGCCAAAGCGGAGCTTCCTGTGCGCTTGTCCATAGCGATGTAGCCATGCAAGAGCACAATGCTAATGTGCTTAGGGTCTTTTTCATTGCTGGGTTATGTGAAATGATTGAATGTTTATCGATATGTGCTAAATTTACTGTCCTTGAATACAGCACGATGCAAAAATACGAAAAAATGGGTTCAATCAGAGGTAAAATGGAGAATTTTAAACATCGGATGAACTAAAAACAAGGAAAACGCGTATAATATATACATGTTTTAACAAATTTGTATTTATATGAGAAAGTATTTCGCTGAATGTTTAGGAACAATGTTCCTCGTTCTGATGGCCTGCGGCAGCGCCGTACTGGCCGGTCCATCAATCGGAGTCCTCGGTATCGGTCTGTGCTTCGGACTGGTGCTTGTCTGCCTTTGCTATTGCATAGGCAATATTTCGGGCTGCCACGTCAATCCGGCTGTGTCGTTCGCCATGTGGACAGCCGGCAAGCTCTCCACGAAGGATTTCGTAGGCTATGTGTTCGCTCAGCTTCTTGGTGCAGCGATAGGTGCAGGCTTCCTTTATTGGTTCGTGAATATGGATGCCGGGTTCACATTCGGCGGAATCACCGGCGATTGCAACCTTGCAACTAATGTGCTTCAGCCGGGTGCAACCTCAGGCATGGCTTTGTTCATGGAGATTCTGTTCACGTTCTTCTTCGTGCTTGTGATATTCGGAGCTACAGATGAAAAGCTTGGTTTCGGCAAGTTTGCCGGTCTTGCCATTGGTCTTGCGCTCGGTCTTGTTAACATAGTCGGTATTCCGGTGGATAACTGCTCTGTGAATCCGGCTCGAAGCTTCGGCCCGGCGCTATGGTCGCCTGAAGCATGGGGCGATTTCTGGATTATGGTGGTAGGACCGCTCGCTGGTGCACTTTTGGCTGCGATTGCCTGGAAAGGCATACTCGCATGCCGTAGTCAGGTTGAGGCGTGATATAAAGCTATAAAGAACCATATGGTTCTGAAATATAACAGAATCCGGAGATGCCAATTTGCAGCATCTCCGGATTCTGCTATTGTATATCGTGGCGTGGACAATAATGCGACTTTTTAAACAACCTCTTATTAAATAATTATTGCACCTCATTATTGAATCTCCAGCCGGGACTTTAATACTTCAATCGGCCTTCACCACGCTCCCTCACTTCCCTGTTCTCGGAATCGGTGAACGTGCGGGTGTACAGCTGCGGCCCGTAGCTGTAGCCGCAAGCTTGGCAATGCTCTGAATACACGAACGACACCCATTTACTGGTAAGCACCTGCTGTTGTCTCGTAATCTCGCCCCTCACGCGTCCGCCGCCCAGATTCTCGGCAGTGGACATATCTATTTCGGGATCGCTGATGTCGCGTCGTGTCTGCGAGCCTGTGCCGCTGCGTATGTCGGAGCGCCTTATGTCCAGGGCGGCACTACATTTTGGGCAGACTCCACCTTTGAGTTCTTCTTCTTTCTCTGTCCAATATTTGTTGGTGTCGACGTAGCCGCATTTCTTGCATTCGCCTTCCATGCAGTGCCATTCCTTCACAAGCAATGTCTTTGAGGCTGTGGCTCTGCTTGCGGCGCTTTCAGATCTTACGTAATTCAAAGGGTTGTGCAATGTTATGTGCAACAATTCCCTGTCGAGCACCACTTTGCGCGGCTTGTAGCAGTCGAGCTTGCCGCATTCAGGGCATTTCTTCAAGGCTGCCGACGCCTTTCCCTTGCCCCAGATTGCAGCGAACACAGCCACGTCTACATATAGGAATATGCCTATGAGCCAGATGCTGTGCGCCACGTTCAGGAAAGGCAGGCTAAAGCAGTAAATAGCAATTATATAAGCGCCGTAAAGAACACCGTCGGGTAGAGTCGGCACTTTTACGCCGTTGGCTCCCAGCACTATTATCAGGGAGGCGACAAAGCGTATTGAAGACAGCAGGGCGAAGCCGAACAGGAGCAACATTATCAGCGGATTCCACCACCTTATCATATCCTTGTCATCGCTGGAATAGGCGCTGTTGAAGAGGTTGTTGGCTGCCAGAGTCGAGAACAGCGGGAGGTGGCAGAACCAGTTGCCGGAGAATTCCGTTTCGGGCAATGGCAGCAAGTCGAGGATAGTGCCATTGCCTCCTACCATGAAGCCAATGCCACGGTGACGTCCGTCGTTTGATACTATGGTGAGATAGTCGAACACGTACCTGCCGGGATCCTCATAATATGTTGGCGCGCCTACGCGCTCTATAAATTCGGCTATAGGCGTGCCGGGCAAGTCAAGCACCGCCGTCTCCGATATGTAATGGCAAAAAGCGGGATTCACGTCGGGCTTGCCGTCCTTCACCACCACTTTCGGATTGCTAAGGCTAAAGAAGCTGATCCACAATACTACTGCCAGAAAACCGTAGACAGTGGTGCGAGCTTTGGCCTTGAGCGAATCGTAACTCAGGGTAAACATAGCCGCAAGCAATGCGCCCATTACGACAAGGCCACGCTTAAGCATCGGGGCGACTGCTTCGGGAATCAAGTCCGGGCCAAGCCCTAAAGAATCTCCAAAGAAAGTAATCATCACCCCCGGGAGATAGCATATGACTAAGAATAGGATTAGAATAGTTCTCATAATTTTTGAGCTTATACTGTATTTTTGCAAATATAACTGATATTTTTTACAATCCAAAAATCTCGTCCGCACTGCAATGTGTTCCGGCGTAGCGTGTGTTTGACTGTTTGAATAGAAAATAACAAACGAATGTATCAGGGCGTGGATAGCAATGCCTGCTTTTTAAACAACCTCTTATATGAATAATCGGAAAAAGTAACTAACTTTGCATTGCTTTTGCCCCTGTAAGGGCTATGCAGAGTATATATGAACGAAGTAATTGAAATAGACGGTCTAAGGATAAATTATACTGTCGGAGGCGATGGCCCGGATATGATCCTTATGCATGGCTGGGGATGTTCGTCGGCGACGCTTGCTTCTATAGATAAGATTGCCCGTGAGAATCACAGGGTATATAATATTGATTTCCCCGGATTCGGAGACAGCGATGAGCCGCGCGAGGTGTGGGGTGTTGAACGGTACACTGATTTCCTTGAAAAGTTTGTTGCTGCCTTAGGTATAGAGAATCCAATTCTATTGGGGCATTCTTTCGGCGGACGTGTAGGTATCCTTTATAGCTCAAGGCATCCTCTCGGTGTTAGTAAGCTCGTGTTGGTGGATGCGGCCGGAGTCAAGCCGCGCAGGTCGCTTGGCTATTATCTGAAAGTTTACAGCTACAAGGCGGGAAAGCGTTTCTGGCAACTTGTACTCGGTAAGGAGAAGGCGGCAAAGCGTATAGAGAAAATGCGCGCCAAACGAGGGTCAAGCGATTACAACAACTCAACTCCAATGATGCGTGCAATACTGTCGAAGGTGGTCAACGAGGATCTTTGTTCGGTCGCACCTGCAATTAAAGCGCCAACCTTGCTTATCTGGGGAGAGAATGATACGGCTACACCTTTGTCCGATGCCCGAAAGCTTGAGAAGCTTATTCCGGATTCAGGACTCGTAAGCTTTCCCGGGTGCGGACATTATTCTTTTCTTGATAATCCATACATGTTCGGTGCTGTGCTCCGCAGCTTTATAAATAAATAAACATTTTCACCGATGGACTACATGCAATTTGCATTATATCTGCTTACAATAGCAGCGGCTTTTCTTACAATGGAAGTCTACAGCCTTGAGCTGAAGCGCGACCTGATGATGTTTCAGCAGAATTCGTATCGCTACAGCCGTTATCGCAGATGGCTGTCGCAGAGCGCTGACTCAACTTCCGGTTTCCGCATGTGCGGATATGCGCTGTTTCTCCTGGCATTGGCTAAGTTCTCGCTTATTAAGGAATGGCCAGCAATGGTGCTGTATGTGGTGTTCAGTATTGTTTATATTCTCGGATGCCGCAGGCGTGTGTATAAGAAACCACTCGTATGGACAAGAAGGGCTACACGTATATATGTCGTAGCCAGTATACTGCCATTGGCGGTGGCTGCATGCCTGATGGTGGTTTTCAAAGAGAACGGATTCTTCTCGGTAGCTGTTGCCTATATGGGATTCTATATCGGTTCGCATCTGATGGTTATGTTCTCCAACCTGCTTCTGACTCCTGTCGAGCGTCATATTACGGGAAAATATTACAAGGATGCCAAGCGCAGGCTCGAATCCATGCCGGATTTGAAGATCATAGGTATCACAGGATCATATGGTAAGACAAGCACTAAGCATTATCTTGAGCGTATCGTGTCGGAGAAGTATCAGGTGACAATGACGCCTGGAAGTTTCAACACTACGCTTGGTGTAGTACGTACAGTGCGAGAGCATCTTAAACCCTATGATGAGGTGTTCATCGTGGAAATGGGAGCCAAGAATCTCGGGGATATAAAGGAGATATGCGATCTTGTTCATCCACAAATTGGCATTATAACCGCTGTAGGAGAGCAGCATCTTGAGTCGTTCAAGACTATTGAAAATGTACAGTCTACAAAATTTGAATTGGCTGATGCACTTCCTGCCGATGGTCTTGCCATACTCAACGATGATTTCCCATATGTGGCCTCGCGTGCAGTGGATAATGCTCCTGTTGTGCGCTATGCAGTGGATAACGTCTCTGATCCGGATGCAGCCTATAAAGCCTGCGATATAGAGTTCACACGCAAAGGAACAAAATTTGTAGTCCACGGTCCGGAAGGCTACAGACTTAACCTTGAAACACGCTTGCTCGGAAGCTGCAATATCTCTAACCTGCTCGGTGCGGTTATCGCGGCAAGGGCAATAGGAATAGAGGACGACAGGATAGTCAGGGCCGTAGCGGCAATTGAGCCGGTGGAGCACAGACTGAGTAGAAAGACCACAGCGGGAGGCGTCACTATCATTGATGATGCATTCAACAGCAACCCTGCCGGATCGTCAATGGCTCTTGATGTCCTTTCGATGATGACGCCCGGAAAGCGTATTATCATCACTCCCGGAATGATTGAGCTTGGTGACAGGGAATATGAACTGAACCGCGAGTTCGGTCGTAAGATCGCCCGGTGTGCCGATGTGGCCATCGTGGTCGGACAGTACAATCGGGAGGCTATTCTTGAAGGAATACATCAGGAAGGAACAATGAAGGACGATTGTATTCACGCAGTGGATACTTTTGCCAAGGCACAGGAGGTGATTGGCGGAATATGTCGCACAGGTGATACAGTACTCTATGAGAATGACCTCCCTGATACATTTAAATAAACTATCTGTTATAAAATTCTATAAATCCGAAATATACTGAAATGAAGACAAAAATAGGAGTGTTCTTCGGAGGAAGAAGCACCGAACATGAGATATCCGCCATATCGGCTTCGCAGGCCATGCATGCCATAGACCGCAGCCGCTTTGATGTAGTTCCCGTATATATATCCAAACAGGGCCATTTTTATACCGGTGATGCTTTACTTGATATTGCAAACTACCGGGATACTAAAGCGCTGCTCGAACGTTGCGAGGAGGTGTATATGCGTCCTGTATATGGTGATTATAATTTATATCGCCGAAAGAAACCTATGTTTGGCAGTGAGGTGGTTGAGACTCTTGATGTGGTGATTCCCGTACTTCATGGCTCGAATGTCGAGGATGGAATTTTCGAAGGCGTGCTTCAGACTATAGGTATACCTTACGCAGGTTGCGATGTCCTGTCGTCGGCAAATGGTATGGACAAGATCACGATGAAGATGATCCTGCGCTCGGAGGGTATACCCGTTGTTGATTATGTATGGTTCACGGATGGCCAGTGGAATTCCGGACGTGATGCCGTAATAGAGAAGATTGAGACTACGCTTGGCTATCCTGTGATCGTGAAACCGGCCAATCTCGGTTCGAGTGTTGGTATCGGCAGAGCTAAGGACCGGGACTCGCTGATTGAAAAAATAGACGAGGCCGAGAGATATTCGGCACGTATAATCGTGGAACATATGGTGGACAACCTGCAGGAGATAAACTGTTCGGTGCTCGGCGATTGTGATGAGAATGAAGCGTCTGTGACAGAAGAAGTGATGAAGACAGGAGACATTCTGTCTTATACCGATAAATATGCGGGAGGTTCGAAAGGATCGAAGGGAATGCAGGCGTCTGCCAAGGAAATTCCGGCCAAACTGAGCAAAGAGGAGACCGAGCGCATACAGATGCTCGCAAGAGAGACTTTCAGAGTTCTTGGATGCCATGGAGTCAGCCGAATTGATTTCATCATAGACCGCGACAACCGCAATATATACGTAAATGAGATCAACACAATTCCGGGATCGCTGTCGTTCTATTTATGGGAAGCTACCGGACTGCCTTTCAACAAGCTGATGGAACGCCTGGTGGCACTGGCCCTGAAGCGTCAGCGTGCACAGCAGCGCAAGACATTCTCTTTCGATGCCAACATATTCGCCTTGGGTCCGGGCCTAAAAGGTGGTGTAAAGAAATAAAGTAGTAGGATGCAGGAGGAATCTGTTATGTTTGACATTCAGGGAATACTTGTGAGCCTCGATGTGGCTGAACGTTATTTCTGCTGCGATCTTGATGCGTGCCACGGCGACTGCTGTATAGAGGGCGACGCAGGTGCGCCGGTGACAGAGGCCGAATGCGAGGCTCTGCGTCGGGTTTTGCCGGAGATCATTGATGACCTGCTGCCTGCTGCGCGCCGCGAGATTGAGGAAAAAGGCGTGGCCTATGTGGATGAAGAAGGCGATCTTGTGACCTCTATTGTCGATGGCAGGAATTGTGTATTCACCACTATGGCTCCCGGCGGTATGTGCCAGTGCGCTGTGGAAAAAGCCTACCGCGAGGGGCGCATTGATTTCCGTAAGCCTATTTCCTGCTATCTGTATCCTGTGAGGGTTGACCGCTATCCTACATGTACGGCAGTGAACTACCACAGGTGGAAGATATGCAAGGCAGCTGAGGCAAATGGACGCCGGTTGGGGTTGCGCCTTTATGAATTCCTGCGCGAGCCGCTTACTGAGGCATTCGGAAAGGAGTGGTATGATGAACTCTGTCTTGCATGCAAGGCTTATCTGGAACAGCAGAACGAGATGTAAATAAATTATTTTCTATATAACTCTATATAATATGGAAAAAGGTCAGAAGATACCCGATGTACTCGGCTATGATGCCGATGGTAAGGAAGTGAAATCAAGTGATTTTGCCGGACAGAAGCTTATAATATATTTTTATCCGAAAGACAATACGCCGGGATGTACGGCGGAAGCATGTTCGCTGCGTGATGGTTTGCCTCAGATTGAGGCTGAAGGTTATACCGTGATCGGCATAAGCAAGGATTCGCCCGCGAGTCATCTTAAATTTGCTTCGAAACATCAGTTGCCGTTTATACTGCTGTCCGATGAATCTACTGAGGTTAATCAGGCGTTCGGTGTGTGGCAGAAGAAGAAAATGGCCGGTCGTGAATACATGGGTACTGTACGCACAACATTCATTACCGATGCAGACCATGTGGTGACGCATGTGATAACAAAGGTGGATACTAAAAAGGCTGCAGAGCAGATCTTATCACTTGTATGATGAGGCATAGAGTCAGAAGAAGCTCCGGATCAGCGGCTTTTACAATCATAGTTGTCTCTCTGTTGCTTGCTCTTTTGGTTTATTTCCTAAGGAGTGGTGATACAATTTGTGTATGGACGATAGGGGCTGCTTTGGGAATATTGGTCGCAGGCGCTTTATATTTCACACCGCTTGCTGTGTCCGTGGATAGCCGGAATCTCAGTGTGCATAGGCCTATGTCGGCAAAGAGTATTTCGCTGAATGATATTTGCGATGTGAAATTGTGCCCGCCGACGATGGGTGCAAGACGCATTGTTGGTAGCGGTGGATTTGCAGGAAGTTGGTGGGGATGGTTCTCGGAAGAAGATACCGGCAAATATTTTGCCTACTATGGTAAATCTTCAGATTGCTTCCTTGTCACGCTGAAAAGTGGCCGTAAATATATGATCGGGTGTGAAAATCCCGATGTAATAGTAGATTGCATCAGAAAAGCTATAGGACAGAATCTATAGTTTTTTGCAGGAATAAATGAGTATCCCCCGGCTATTGCATACATCAGTGCATTTGCCGGGGGATACTTATGTTCTTTTGTCGCTGAGTGTCTAAGCGAAGCTTATAAGTTCAATTTCAAAAATCAGGGTTGACCCTCCCGGAATACCCGGTTGGCTTCGCCGGCCATATGCCTGTTCGGCAGGAATATATACTTCCCATTTGTCGCCGGGATGCATCTGCTGCAGGGCTATTATCCATCCCGGAATGAGATCTCGCAGGCGGAATGCAGGCGCGACTCCACCGCGGCTGGAATCGAAAGTCTTACCGTTGATTGTTTTTCCTGTATAGTGTACAGTGACTACACTACCACGGTTCGGCGTATTTGCCGACAGATTGCCGCTCTTTATGATTTTGTATAGAATACCCTTGTCAAGAGCTATCACTCCTGATTCACCAGCTTTCTGCTCAAGCCATTTGCGGTTGTTGAGTATGTAATCCTCTTTGGCCATGCTACTTGCGGTTCAATTCAGTACCTTGAATCCTGCTTCCATCAATTCTTTGCGAATACGCTCGATATGTTCGGGATTGAGAGTCTCAAGATCGAAGCGCACCGTACAGCCGTTGATTTCGGTTGATGTATTGATCCGTTCGTGTGTCACAGACAGGACGTTTCCGCCTGTACGGGCTATCACGTTGCAGACCTCGGCAAGTTGTCCGGGTTTGTCGAACAGGTCAATAATGAAAGTATAGTTTCGTCCAGCCTTGGTCAGACCTCTTGTGATGACGCGCTTTAGGGTGTTTACATCAATGTTTCCCCCGGACACGAGGCATACTACTTTTTTGCCTTTGATGGGAAGCTTGTCGAACATTGCAGCTGCTACAGATACTGCTCCGGCTCCTTCGCTCACGAGTTTCTGCTTTTCGAGCAGAGTGAGTATTGCGGCTGCAATCTCGTCGTCGCTCACTACCACAACCTCGTCTACATAGCGGTTGCACATGTCGAAGGTGTTTACGCCGGGCTCTTTTACGGCGATGCCGTCTGCAATCGTAGATACGTTGTGCAGGTGGCGTATTTTTCCTTCCTGAAGCGATGTTGCCATCGAGGGTGCTCCGGAAGACTGCACGCCGTATACTTTGACGTCCGGCCTGAGTTGCTTGATAGCGAAAGCTACGCCTGAAATGAGACCTCCACCGCCGATCGGCACGATGACAGCTTCCACGTCGGGCATTTCCTGAAGTATTTCGAGTCCGATTGTACCTTGTCCGGCTATTACTTTCGGATCATCGAACGGATGCACGAATGTGTATCCGTGTTCCTTCTGAAGTTCGATAGCTTTTGCGTACGCATCGTCGTATACTCCGGGCACAAGGCATACTTCTGCGCCAAGAGCCTTTGTGGCTTCGATTTTTGAGATTGGCGCGCCGGCAGGGAGGCAGATCAGCGATTTGATACCGTTGCGTGTGGCTGCCAGAGCTACACCTTGCGCGTGGTTGCCTGCCGAACAGGCTATCACACCATGCTTGCGCTCGTCTTCGGTAAGTTGTGAGATTTTGTAATATGCTCCGCGAAGCTTGAATGCTCCTGTGAGTTGAAGATTTTCCGGCTTGATGTATACGTCGGCCTGCGGATTGATGTTAGGGGCATGGATTAGCTCAGTATGTCTGGCTACGTCCTTTAGCACCTCTGCTGCATTGTAGATCTCCTGGATGTCTAACATGACGACAGTGTGGTTAATAAGAGAAAAAAGCTGTTGGTGTGGAATTTTATCCCTGATTCAACTGAGCGAGGGATTCTTCGAGCGCTGTGGCCAACTGGTCGGGGCAAGAGGTGGGTTTTACGCCGCAGCAGATGCCTTTGAGGCGCGGAATAATGTCTTCGGCACGTAGACCTTCGGCCATAGCGGCTATACCTTTGAGGTTGCCGTTGCATCCTCCGGTAAATACGATTGAACCTACTATATGGCTCTTAGGATCGATGTCATACGAGATCGACCTTGAACATGTGCCGTGTGTAGAGTACTGACATTTCATAATTTGTGCTCGAAGCGGGACTCGAACCCGCACAGCTGCAATAGCCAAAGGATTTTAAGTCCTTCGTGTCTACCATTCCACCATTCGAGCGGTGTTTCAGACAGGTACAACTACCGGTTGCGCCGGCAAAGTTAGGCATTAGTTTTCAGATTTGCAAATTCAATTTTTATTGGGGTTTGGGTGTAGATAAGTTTTTATTTCGAGTGTGATTATTAATTTGTACATTTGCGGTAGTAAAACAATTGCCATAAACAAGACATGTACAGAAAAGGTAAGTTATATTTCCGCTATGGGACGATGGGTTCTGCCAAAACAGCACTGTTGCTGACCACGGCCTATAATTTCGAGGAGCGGCACATGAGCTATCTGTGCCTGAAGCCTGTCATCGATACGCGTGATAAGTCGAACGTGATCCGTTCGCGTATCGGTATTGAGCGTGAGTGCAAGTGGATATATAATGAGACGGATCTGTATGCTATGGCCTGCGATCTGTTTAGGATCAGGGGGGAGCTGATAGATTGGTTTCTTGTCGATGAGGCTCAGTTCCTGTCGGCGCAGCAGGTAGATCAACTGTCGAGGGTTGTAGACGATTTCGGCGTAAATATAATCTGTTACGGTCTGCGTACCGATTTTCAGAGTCATCTATTTGAGGGATCACGCCGGTTGTTTGAGATTGCCGACACGATAGACGAGATAAAGTCGACGTGTAATTGTGGCAACAAGACCATAATTAACGCCCGCATAGACAGCAATGGCGATTTTGTGGAAGAAGGCGCTCAGGTGGAGATCGGCGGCGATGACAGATACGTGGCTGTGTGCCGGAAGTGCTGGAGGGCCAAGCGTATCCGCCAGATGAAGCGCGGTATGCTCCCGCTTGGCATGGAGGATGATCAGGAAGTGGATATTGAAAGTGTGTCTGTGAAATAATTAATTCCCATTTATATAAAAATTTTGCCTTATGATACTTTGTGAAATAAAGGATGCGTCACGCTATTATAATATTGACGAGCGTCTGAAGCAGGCACTTGTATGGATCGAGAACCATTATAAAGATCCTTTTGTCCCCGGATCTCAGCAGATTGGAGACACTGGGATTATCGTTAATGCTCAAGAACCGTCAATGCAACCCGCTGATAATAGCAACCTTGAGGTACATCGTCGTTATCTTGATATTCATGTGCCGTTGCGTGAAGAAACTATGGGCTGGGCCCCGGTAGAAACGCTCCACAACGTACTTAAACCATACGATGAGGATGCTGATTTCGAACTGTTCGGCGACTCAGCTCACAGCCTCTTTCGTGTGCGTGTAGGGCAGATAGCGATTTTCTATCCTGAAGATGCCCATGCACCGAATATCGGTACAGGTACTCACCGCAAATATTGTGTGAAAGTACCGGTGGATTGATCAGTCCTCGATAACGAGGAAATTTCCATCAAGGTCAAAGACTACGGTGTCAGGACCTTTTACGGCAAGATCTATTTCGACAACACGCCCCCGGGAATATTCGATGCCCTCGACGTTGGCTATCATTTTGTTGCTCTTTAGATATTTATATGTCTTGGAAGGCACTACTTCCTTGATCACAGCTTCCGACAGCCGTCCTTTGTCCGCAGCTTCTATCTCGACTACTTTGCCATCGTTGCCGAACTCAACTTCCACACCGTTGGAGAGTTTTACTTTGTAGGTGGCGTCGGCATAGTCGTGGGTGCACTTCTTTACCTTTACACCCCTGAAGTGCTTGTCGAGAAAGTCGGTGGCTGTTTTCGGAAGCGCGCTTGTGTCGCACGAGCCTGATAAAAGTATGCCCGGAGTAGTGTTGTTGAAACGCTGGGCCGATGCTTGGTTGTACATCCCGCAGCAAGCAATGGCTATGGCAGATGCGATGAGAACTTTGGATTTCATAATTATTGCAATTTTATCGTTTGTAATATTAACATCCCCTGAGGATAAAAGTTTTAGGGGAATTTAAAAACCTCGTGAATCTACTGATATTATGGCTAAACATCATTTTATGTACAGGATGCTGATATTGGCATCTGTCTTATTCTGTTCGGCCGGGGCATCGGCTCAAAGCGCTCCGTTGTCGCCATCGAAATATGATTGGAGCGGGCTTGCAAATTCTGTCACTTCGACCGACAAGACTGCTTACGACCGAGCGTATGATATATACCGCTGGCTCGCTGAGAATATCAGCTATGATACAACCTACAGCATATACACCGCCGATGGGACTTATGAAAACCGGCGCGGGGTATGTCAGGGATATTCAGAGCTTTTCTGTAGGATCGCTGAAGCAGTTGGTCTGCGTGCGGATATAGTGACAGGTAAGACTAAAGACGCGGACGGAAGCATTCCCGATATGGGACATGCATGGTTGTTTGTCTACACAGACGGAAACAGTGGAATTCTCGTAGATCCGACATGGGGTGCGGGTGGTGTATCGGATGGAGTCTTCAAGCGCAATCCTACCGACAGTTGGTTTCATGTGGATCCGGCGTGGATGATATTCTCTCACCTGCCCGACAATGAAATGTATCAGCTTATGCCTGAGAAAATAAGCTATCAATCATTTTTGGAAATGCCGAGATATGAGCCGTCGCTTTCCCGTTATGGCTATAATGGGCGCGAAGTGCTTGCCTCCGCACTCAAGGGCGACGCACCGCAGACTCCGCGTCTCTATACTTCATCTATTGATGCGAATGCCGTTTCTATAAATTTCCCTAAAGAAAAGACACTGAGGGTAGGGCAGGACTATGAATTTGTGGTAAAACGCAAGCCGGGCGCGAATTTCGTGGTCTCGAATGGCGATTGTGTGGAGAAGGAATGGATGGTAAGCGGGGATATTACAGGTGTGCGCTTCATGCCATCGGCAGGTGGAACACTTAACGTAGGTGTTCTCAATGAGAACGGTGGATGGACAGTCATGGCTGAATATGATGTAGCTGAACCTACGGCTTCCGATATAGCTGCATTGGAGGCCCGCTATCCGCTCAGGTCTCCGGCATTGTCAGGATTGCCGAATTTCAACAGGAATATGATTGAACACTATGGAATAGATGTATTTGCCCTGCTGAAAGAAGTCAAGGCCGGAGGAGTTAAAGAACTGCCAAAATTCTACGGTCCCAACAAATGCCGTCTGCGCAAAGCGCCGTGGAATGGTGTACTTAGGGCCGGAGCAGGGTATACCTTTGCTGTAGAACCGGGATATGAAACACGTCTTGCTATTATAAACGGTGATGACTGGTATATGGAGAACAGCGTGGATTATTCAAATGGCTCACTTGTTGTGACCATACCTTCGGCAAAACCGGGCAAACTGAAACTCTCGCTCAGAAACGAAAACAATCCTGAAAGCTACAGCACCATTCTGGAATATAGGGTTGAATAATATTATTGTCATATATGCCGGTATGAACTTTTCTTGAAAACTTGTGTTCCCTCCATAGATACTAAAACAACAGTTATATGAAAGATGTAAGGAAAACCTTGCTTGAGCGTAGAAGCATCCGTCGTTACGAACGGGAACAGTTGACCGAGAATCAGCTTGATTTGATATACGATGCCATAGAGAATACGCCTACGAGTTATAACGGACAGCAATTCACAGTGATAGATGTCTCGGATCAAGAGGTGAAAGAGCGATTGTATGAGCTTACCGGTCAAAAACAGATCAAGACATGCAGTCACTTTATGGTTTTCTGTGCCGACTACTACCGCATTCACAAGGCAGCTGAGGCAAAAGGAATCAGTTGGCCCGGATTCAACAATACTGCGGACGGACTTATTGTCGGTGTTGTAGATGCCGCGCTGGCTATGATGAGCGCTATCGTCGCGGCAGAGTCAATGGGGTTGGGAACATGTCCGATTGGATATGCGCGTACGGCGGCTCCAACAGAGATTTCCGGAATTTTAGGATTGCCTGACGAGGTTTTCGTGGTCTGCGGACTTGCCATTGGAGTTCCGCGTGAGATGCCCGATCTGAAGCCTAAGATGAGTCGCTCGCTGCTTATTCATGGAAATGAATACAGACGCGACAATATTGCCGGCGAGGTGCTTGAATATGATAAACTTATCGAAGAATATACCGCGAACCGCTCCGGACAGGCCAAGGTCCATGCCTGGATAGATAATATAATAGGTTATTACAGCGAGGCTATGGATTATACGATGCTTGATGCGCTCATGCGCAGAGGCTTCTCTTTGGAGAGATAGTTATAAATTTCCTTAGAAAAATATTTAGGGGATGATATGCTTGATAATTAGCATGTTGTCCCCTTATTTGCTGTGGCGTGGCATAAATTTATTAGGCTGGGTGGAAGATTATTATTAACTTTGTATGGTTTTCTGCAAGGTTATGAGGAATCTTGCAATGAGGCCACATAGTGCAAATTGTATTAAACTTAATCAAAACAGCTATGCGACAGACCCCCCGCGCCGTTCTTGTGCTTGAAGACGGTACTACTTTCGAGGGTAAATCTATGGGTTATCCGGTATCCACTGCAGGTGAAGTGGTGTTTAACACGGCAATGACCGGATATCCCGAAAGCCTGACAGACCCCTCATACGAAGGGCAGATTCTGGTGACAACTTATCCTATCCTTGGTAATTACGGAGTGCCCCCGCGCGGGGAAAAACAAGGCGTGAGTGCATACTACGAGAGTGATCACATACATGCCAAGGCCATCATAGCTCAGGATTATTCGTGGGAACATAGCCACTGGCAGGCAGACCGTTCGCTCTCTCAGTGGTTGGAAGAAGAAAAAATACCGGGTATCTATGGTATTGACACCCGTGCGCTCACCAAGCATCTCCGTGATAAGGGATCTATGCTTGGTAAAATTTTAATAGAAGGAACACCGGAGGTGGATTTCTATGACCCTAACAAGGAGAACCTCGTGCAGAAAGCTTCATGCAAGGAAGTCGAGGTTCATGGCGATGGCGAGAAAACAGTGGTGTTGGTCGACTGCGGAGTGAAGCATAATATCATCCGTTGTCTCACATCAAGAGGAGTTAAGGTAGTAAGAGTTCCGTGGGATTATGATTTCAATACCATCGATTACGATGGACTGTTCATCTCAAATGGCCCCGGCAACCCTGATATGGTAGACGTCACCGTCGAGAACTTGCGCAAGGCTTTTGAAAAAGACAAGCCCATATTCGGTATATGCATGGGTAATCAATTGCTGAGCAAGGCGGCCGGTGCGAGCATCCGCAAGCTTAAATACGGACATCGCAGTCATAACCAGCCCGTGAGAAGGGTCGGCACTGACACATGTTTCGTCACATCACAGAATCATGGATTTGTTGTCGACAACGAGACCTTGCCCGAAGGTTGGGAACCTCTGTTTATAAATATGAACGACGGTACGAACGAAGGCATACGCCATAAGAGCAAGCCTTTCTTCTCAGCCCAGTTCCATCCAGAGGCATCAAGTGGTCCGCGCGACACAGAATTCCTTTTCGATGAATTCATAGCATTGCTGTAAAATATAATCATCTACCGCACATGATAGATAAAAGCATAAAGAAAGTGTTGCTGCTGGGCAGTGGCGCACTCAAGATAGGTGAGGCCGGTGAGTTTGACTATTCAGGATCTCAGGCCTTGAAAGCGATGAAGGAAGAGGGCATACATACAGTGCTGATAAATCCTAATATCGCCACAGTGCAGACTTCGGACGGCTTTGCTGACAAGATATATTTCTTGCCGGTGACGCCTTACTTCGTAGAGAAGGTTATAGAGAAAGAACGCCCTGATGGCATCTTGCTCGCGTTCGGCGGACAGACTGCTCTGAATTGCGGAGTCGAGCTATATGAAAGCGGCGTGCTCGAAAAGTATTCGGTAAAGGTGCTCGGCACACCGGTGCAGGCCATCGTGGATACCGAAGACCGCGAACTGTTTGTTAAAAAGCTTGATCAGATAGATATAAAGACTATAAAGAGCGAGGCTGTCAACAACACAGAGGAGGCTCTGCGTGTGGCCAATGCCCTTGGATATCCTGTGATTGTGCGTGCTGCATACGCCCTCGGAGGTCTCGGCAGCGGATTCTGCGACAACGATGATGAACTGAAATCGCTTGTCGAGAAAGCTCTCTCGTTCTCTCCCCAGGTGCTTGTCGAGAAATCGCTGAAAGGATGGAAAGAAGTGGAATATGAAGTGGTGCGCGATAGCTACGACAACTGCATCACGGTCTGCAATATGGAGAACTTCGACCCGCTTGGCATCCATACCGGCGAGAGTATTGTGGTAGCTCCTTCGCAGACCCTCACCAACGATGACTATCACTATCTGCGTCAGCTTGCGATCAAGATCATACGTCATATCGGAATTGTAGGAGAATGCAATGTGCAGTATGCCTACGATCCTGATTCTATGGACTATCGTGTGATAGAAGTGAATGCACGTCTGAGCCGTTCTTCCGCGCTTGCTTCAAAAGCTACAGGCTATCCGTTGGCATTTGTAGCCGCCAAGCTCGGTTTGGGTTACGGTCTGTTTGAACTGAAAAATTCAGTCACAAAAGATACTTCTGCATTCTTTGAGCCGGCTCTTGACTATATCGTGTGCAAGATTCCAAGATGGGATCTTGGCAAGTTCCACGGTGTGCGCAGGGAGATCGGATCATCCATGAAGTCAGTCGGCGAAGTCATGTCTGTCGGCCGTACCTTTGAGGAAGTGATTCAGAAAGGCCTTCGCATGATAGGGCAGGGCATGCACGGATTTGTCGGTAATCATGAGCTTAATATCCAGGATCTCGACAAGGCGCTTATGGAGCCTACGGACAAACGCATATTCGTGATTGCCAAAGCTATGGAGAATGGCTATACTGTGGATCGCATTCATGAGCTCACCAAAATCGACAGATGGTTCTTGTTCAAACTGCAGAACATCATTAATACTTCGCATGAGCTTTCGGCATATTCTACAGTCGAGTCGCTGCCGGTTGAGCTTATGAGACAGGCCAAAAGTCAGGGATTCTCCGATTTCCAGATTGCCCGCTCGGTATTGAAACAGGATATGACCGATGCAGAGGCTGCCAATCAGAAAGTGCGTGAAATACGCAAGGCTATGGGAGTAGTTCCTGTAGTCAAGCAGATTGATACGCTTGCTGCTGAATACCCTGCGCGTACCAACTATCTGTATCTGACCTACAACGGAAGTACAAACGATGTGGATTATCTCCACGACCACCGTTCGATTGTTGTACTTGGTTCAGGAGCATATCGCATAGGCAGTTCCGTTGAGTTCGACTGGTGTTCGGTGAATGCTCTGCTTACTGTTAAAAAAGAAGGCTGGCGTTCGGTGATGATCAATTATAATCCCGAGACAGTGTCTACGGATTATGATATGTGCGACCGTCTGTATTTCGATGAACTGACATACGAGCGTGTCATGGATATTCTGGATCTGGAGCAGCCTCATGGCGTAATACTGTCAGTAGGTGGTCAGATTCCCAATAATCTTGCCATGCGTCTCGACAAGCAGGACGTGAATATCCTCGGCACTTCTGCAAAAAGTATCGACAATGCTGAAGACCGTCATAAATTCTCTGAGATGCTCGACCGTCTTGGCATTGACCAACCGCGCTGGCGTGAGCTTACAAGTTTTGACGATATACATTCATTCATCGACGAGGTTGGATTCCCCGTTCTGGTGCGTCCGAGCTATGTGCTTTCAGGAGCAGCGATGAATGTTTGCTCCAATTATGAGGAGCTTGACCGCTTCCTCCAGCTTGCAGCCAATGTCTCGAAACAGCATCCCGTTGTAGTCAGCGAGTTTATTCAGAACGCCAAGGAGATTGAGATGGATGCCGTGGCTCAGAATGGAGAGATAAAAGTCTACGCCATATCAGAGCATATCGAGTTTGCCGGTGTACACTCAGGCGACGCAACCATACAATTCCCACCTCAGAAACTCTATGTAGAGACAATGCGACGGATTAAAAAGGTGTCTTCAGCTATAGCCAAAGCGCTCGACATCTCCGGTCCGTTCAACATACAGTTCCTTGCCAAGAACAATGATATAAAGGTGATAGAGTGTAACCTGCGCGCGTCGCGAAGCTTCCCCTTCGTGTCCAAGGTGCTGAAGATCAATTTCATTGATCTCGCTACCAAGGTTATGCTTGGAATACCTGTCGAAAAGCCGGCAAAGAGTGCTTTCGATCTCGATTATGTGGGCATCAAGGCATCACAATTCTCTTTCTCCCGTCTTCAGGGCGCAGACCCTGTACTTGGAGTCGACATGTCCTCCACGGGAGAGGTCGGATGCATTGGTGATGATACCTCCGAGGCTGTGTTGAAGTCGATGCTTGCTGTTGGTCTGCGTATACCTGAGAAAGCCGTATTGCTCTCAACCGGAACACCCAAGCAGAAAGCATCGATGCTTGAGGCGGCCCATAGACTTCACAACAAGGGATTCCGTATTTATGCCACGGCTGGAACGCATCAGTTCCTGAACGACAATGGAATACCTGCGATAAAGGTATATTGGCCAAGCCAGTCAGATATGCAGCCGCAGGCTCTCGATCTCCTGCACAGGCATGAAATAGACCTTGTGCTCAATATCCCGAAGAATCTTACATCCGCAGAACTCAGTAATGGATATAAGATACGCCGTGCGGCTATTGACCTGAATATCCCGTTGCTCACCAATGCGCGTCTTGCTTCCGCATTTATTGATGCATTTACTAATCTGACGCTGGACGATATAGAGATCAAGAGCTGGGACGAATATAAGTAATCAGATCTCATTTCATACCATTAATTGCGGAAGCCTTGTGTCCAGTCCAAGACACAAGGCTTTCGCAGACTTTGAAATATGCTATCAGTAAACGATATTACCGTTGAATTCTCTGCCAAGCGGTTGCTTGATTCCATCAGTTTCGTTGTCAACCGGCGCGATCGTATTGCCCTTGTAGGAAAGAATGGCGCGGGAAAGTCCACCTTGATGAAAATCATGGCCGGTCTGCAGCAGCCTACGTCCGGCAATGTGTCCCGTTCTGCAGATGTGACTGTCGGCTACTTACCGCAGCAGATGCAGTTGAGCGATACGCTTACTCTGGCCGAGGAGACGCGCAAGGCTTTCAGCCATATTGACGAGATGCAGGCAACGCTCGACCGTATGACAGCCGAACTTGCCGAGCGGACGGACTATGAGTCGCGCTCTTATGCCGATCTTATAGAAAGTATGACTGCCCTCAGCGACAGGCTTGTGATGGAAAACGCTTCTGACCGTGAGGCTGAGATGGAACGCACGCTCATAGGTCTTGGATTCAAGCGCAGTGACTTCGCGCGTCCTACATCCGAATTCAGTGGAGGATGGCGCATGCGTGTAGAACTGGCTAAGATTCTTCTTGCGCGTCCTGCCGTTCTGTTGCTCGACGAACCTACCAATCATCTGGATATAGAATCAATCCAGTGGCTTGAACAGTTTCTTACTACAAAGGCTCAGGCAGTAGTGCTTGTGTCTCACGACAAAGCGTTTGTGGATAATGTAACCCGACGGACCATCGAGATTTCGCTGGGACACATATATGATTATGCTGTGAATTACAGTCATTTTCTTGAGTTGCGCCGTGAAAGAATAGAGCAGCAGCAAAGGGCTTACGCGAATCAGCAGAAACAGATCGCCGACACTGAGCAGTTCATAGAGCGTTTCCGCTATAAAGCTACAAAGGCTGTGCAGGTGCAGAGCCGGATGAAGCAACTCGCCAAGATAGAACGCATTGAGGTAGATGAGGTAGACCGCAGCCATCTGAACTTGCGGTTTCCACCGGCTCCACGTTCAGGGGACTTTCCTGTAATTGCCGATAATGTAGGCAAGGCGTATGGCGATCATCAGGTTTTTGATAATGCCACATTTACGATCAGGCGAGGCGAGAAAGTGGCGTTTGTCGGTAAGAATGGCGAAGGAAAGTCCACACTTGTGAAATGTATTATGAATGAGATAGATTTCACAGGTATGCTGAAGATCGGACATAATGTGAAGATCGGATATTTCGCTCAGAATCAGGCCCAGCTGCTTGATGGCGAGATCTCGGTTTTCGACACTATCGACCGCGTGGCAGTTGGCGATATACGCACGCGTATCCGTGACATCCTCGGAGCATTCATGTTTGGAGGTGAGGCATCGGAAAAGAAAGTGAAAGTATTATCCGGAGGTGAGAAAACACGTCTTGCCATGATAAGATTGCTACTTGAACCTGTGAATCTGCTTATACTGGACGAGCCTACCAACCATCTGGATATCCCCTCGAAAGAAGTACTCAAACAGGCCATTAAGCATTTCGACGGCACAGTCATAATAGTGAGTCATGACCGTGATTTCCTCGACGGACTTGTTGAAAAAGTATACGAGTTTGGAGGTGGCAAGGTCCGGGAATGTATTGGCGGAATATATGAATTCCTCGAGAAGAAGCGCATAGCCTCGCTTGGCGAGCTGGAATTGCGGCCGGTGGCTGAAAAGCGCGAGCCTAAAGAGGAGAAACCGCAGGTGGCCGAAGCGGATAAAAGCAAGCCGAAGCTATCTTATGCCGAACAGCGTGAGCGCGAGAAAGCCATCAGAAGGGCAAAGAAAAAAGTCGAGGAGGCAGAGGCGGATATATCTGCTTTGGAGAGTGAAATTGCAGCTATTGAACAGCGTATAGCGGACGGTGCTTCTGATGCGGAGACGCTTGCGTTGCATCAGTCTACGATGAAAAATCTCGAGAATGCCATGAGCATCTGGGAACTTGCCTCGATGGACTATGAATCGTTGAATAATTGACGAGAAGGACAGGCTCTTAGAAATTGCGACAAGAAGTTATAAGAGCGTATGTGTCAGACTTCATTATATTATCTGAAATAATAACTTTTTTACTCACATATACATCAACTAACAAATGAAAAGTATCAAAAGCATGCTTGTTTCAGTTGCATTGGTCTCTGCTTTTGGATCGTTTGATTCAATTTCGGCCACTGCTCCGGCAAGTACTCCGCGTGGTGTCGACAGGGCTAACCTCGACACATCGGTACGTCCTCAGGACGATTTCTATGACTATGCTTGTGGCGGATGGATGAAAGCTAACCCACTCAAGCCCGAGTATTCGCGATTCGGTACATTCGATCAGCTTGGTGAACTCAACCGCTCGCAGGTTCGTGATCTTATCATGAATCTTGGCAGCCAGAATGCAGAGTATGGAACCAATGCCCAGAAGATCGCCGATCTATATGCTCTCGGCATGGACAGCATCAGGCTGAATCGCGATGGTGCAGCTCCGGTGAAGGCAGATATTGCCAGAATCAATGCCACACCACGTGAGGAAATAATTGATCTGATAGCAGTAATGCCCGGGGTAGATGCATTCTTCGGTACAGGTGTTGAGGCTGATATGATGAATTCCGAAGTCAACGCAATGTACTGGGGACAGGGCGGACTCGGACTTGGCGACCGTGATTATTATCTTGAGAATTCAGCACGTGAAAAGGAAGTACGTGCCGCCTATGAGAAATATCTCAAGACGATAAGCTCCTTGGCCGGATATAGCGCAAAGGATCAGAAGCGCCTGGTGAAGAACGTTATGGAGATTGAGACCGCACTTGCCAAGGCCGCTATGTCGCGCGAGGAGTTGCGCAATCCGGCTGCGAGCTACAATCCGATGTCAATTTCTGAACTTGCAGAGAAATATCCTCATGTGGACTTCGCACGCTACTTCAACAAACAGGGCGTCAATGGTGTCGAGACACTTATTGTAGGTCAGCCAAAGTCGCTCGCTGCAGTAGACAGCATTCTTGCCAATGCCGACGAACAGGCTATCCGCGACTATGTGGTAGCCGGTTATCTGTCTTCCGCCGCTCCTTATCTGAGCGACAAATTTATTAAGGCTAATTTCGAACTGTCGAAAGTGCTATCCGGTGTGCAGCAGCAGCAGCCCCGCTGGAAGCGTGCTGTCGGCGTGCCTAACGGACTTCTCGGAGAGGCTGTGGGACAGCTTTATGTGGAGAAATACTTCCCCGCTACATCAAAGGCAAAGATGCTTGATCTCGTCAACAACCTTCGTGTGGCTCTTGCTCAGCATATCACCCAGCTTCCGTGGATGAGTGCCGAGACAAAGATCAAGGCTCTGCAGAAGCTCTCCACCTTTAAGGTTAAGATCGGTTATCCTGATACATGGCGTGACTATAGCGGTCTTGCTGTAGATCCGACCAAGAGCTATTGGGAAAATATTCAGCATGCCATAACTTTCAATAATGATTATAATCTTGCTGATTTCGGCAAGCCGGTAGACCGTGAGCGCTGGCTCATGTCTCCCCAAACCGTGAACGCATATTACAATCCTCTGACCAATGAGATATGCTTCCCGGCAGGTATCCTGCAGGCTCCTTATTTCAACCCTGATGCAGATGAAGCTGAAAACTATGGCGCTATCGGAGTTGTTATCGGCCACGAGATGACTCACGGTTTTGATGATCAGGGTCGTCAGTTCGATAAGGATGGTAATTTCGCAAACTGGTGGACCGACGAGGATGCTGAGAAGTTCACGAAGTTGTCCGACGCGCTTGCTGCCCAGTTCGACAGCATCGTAGTTGCTTCTGACGGTACACATGCCAATGGCCGCTTTACCCTTGGTGAGAATATTGCCGATCAGGGAGGTCTGCGTGTAGCTTACACAGCATATCACAATGCCATGCAGGGCAAGGAAATGAAGGATATTGACGGATTTACTCCTGATCAGCGTTTCTATATCTCCTATGCAGATGTGTGGGCCGGAAATATACGTGAGGCTGAGATCCTTTCGCGTACGAAAAGCGATCCTCATTCCCTGGGACGTTGGAGAGTAAACGCACAACTGCGCAACTTGCAGCCGTTCTATAATGCATTCGATGTCAAGGAAGGCGACAAGATGTTCCGTCCTGAGGAAGAACGTGTAATAATCTGGTAAGTTCTTCTACAGATATAATGACTACGCGGCCGAGATGGATATCCATTTCGGCCGCGTCAATTATAACTTCAATAATTAGATTTATTACTGCAGGTCTTTCAGCATCTTTGCAAGCATGATCAGAGCTGTAGTGGATGCCCGGTCGACAACCCTTGAGCGGTTGCCGGGAAATCTGTAGCATTTGGATTCAAGTCTGTCGGCAACTCTTACGGCTATCCATACAGTACCTACCGGTTTTTCCTCACTGCCTCCACCGGGACCGGCTATTCCGGATGTTGCTATCGCGCATTCTGCATCAGAAACTTTCTGTATGCCTGCCGACATCTGTTCTACAACCTCACGGCTTACGGCTCCGAATTGCTCTATGTCTTCTCCACGGACTCCGAGAGTATCGATCTTCATTGCGTTGCTGTAGCTGACAACGCCACCGTTGAAGCACTCCGACGCACCGGGAGTGGCTGTAAGTCTTGAGGCAATTGTGCCTCCTGTGCAGCTTTCGGCTGTTGCGATCCTAAGTCCGGCACTGGTGGCAAGTTCAAGTACAATGCGGTCAGGTGCGGAATCACCTGTGTAGAGAAGGTTGTCCGATAGTTCTGATGCAAGTTGCAGGCAGGTATCGGCGAATATTTGTTGCAGTTCTGCTTCATCTGTTGCGGCGGATATTCCGTCAAGACGCAGGCGTATGTATCCCGGCGAGGGCAGATAAGCAAGGTGCAGGCAATCGGGAAGGTGTGTCTCGAAGCAGTCAAGTCTGGCAGCGAGATCGCTTTCTGTGATGTCGGTCACAATAAATGACTCGTGACGCATCACTATATCCGGGTTGAATTTATCCATAAGCGCCCCGATCACTTCCGGCAGCATGCCTTCGGTCTCGAATGGAACACCGGGCATGGAGACAAGAACTGTGTCCTTGCAGCCTGTATGTTTGTCGAACCACATTATCGGTGCTGTCCCGAATCTGTTCTGGATTACTTTGCACGCGTCCGGCACTATGGCCTGATTGCGGGTAAGATCGTTCATCTTCAATCCGCGCTTTTCGAAAATGGAGTATATATTCTTCTCTACCTCCTTGTCGAAATGCGTTCCGCAGTTGAAGTATCTGCACAGCGTTGTCTTGGTTATGTCGTCCTTTGTAGGGCCGAGACCACCTGTGGTGATTACAGCGTCGGATGTTTTCATCGCTTCATCCACGGCGTTGTATATATCCTCGGCATCATCAGCGATGGTTCTTACTGAAACTACTTTCCATCCCAGCGGAGCTACACTCCGGGCTATAAAACCGGAATTGGTATCAGCTACCTGGCCAAGCAGAAGTTCATCCCCGATTACAATTATAGAAAGATCCATTATGTAATATTTATACTGTTACCCTTGCGAAAGGTGCGGCGTCGTAGGGGCAGAAGTCTTTGGAAAGATATTTATAATATCCGGCGATAGCTACCATTGCCGCATTGTCGGTGGTAAAGCTTCGCTCAGGAATGAATGCCGTGAGGTTATGGCGTTCGCAATAGTCTGCCACAGCCTTGCGTACTCCTGAATTTGCCGATACTCCTCCACCAATAGCGACAGTCTTCACGCCTGTGGCTTTTACAGCCTTATGCAGTTTATCAAGCAGAATGTCGATTATGGTTTTCTGTAGGGATGCCGCAAGATCAGCGCGGTTGTTTTCTATGAATTCAGGGTCATTGCGCAGAGCGTCGCGCAATGTGTATAGAAAACTGGTCTTGAGACCGCTGAAGCTATAGTCGAGACCTGCGATATGTGGTTTTGCGAATTTGAATTTCTCGGCATTTCCCTCGGCGGCAAGTCTGTCGATATGCGGACCTCCGGGATAGGGTAGACCCATCACTTTGGCGCACTTGTCGAATGCTTCACCGGCTGCGTCGTCAATAGTCTGTCCTAAGACCTCCATGTCATTGAAATCCCGCACAAGAATAAGCTGTGAGTTGCCTCCGGAGATCAGAAGACAGAGGAATGGATATTCAGGTACTTTGTCTGCCGCATCTTTGCGTATGAAATGCGACAGCACATGGCCGTGAAGATGATTTACGTCTACCATCGGTATCCGGAGTCCCAGCGACATTCCTTTTGCAAAGGATGTTCCTACAAGCAAAGATCCAAGCAACCCGGGTCCGCGGGTGAATGCTATGGCGTCAAGTTCGGATTTATCTATACCGGCGCGTTTTATTGCCGTGTCCACCACGGGGACTATATTCTGCTGGTGGGCGCGCGAAGCAAGTTCGGGCACTACTCCACCGAATTCCTCATGCACTTTCTGTGATGCTATGACATTTGACAGCAACAGACCATCACGGATCACTGCCGCAGATGTGTCGTCGCACGAGGATTCTATACCTAAAATTGTAATACTCATCTGTCTAAAATCTGTATCCTATCGAAATGCTGAATATCGCAGTTGGAGAATGTTTCATAAGCGCATATTTTCCTTCCAATGTCAGGGCAAGCGTCTCGGTTGCCATCCATTGCACTCCGCCTCCCATGTTGATGCTATAGCGTGTCGATCTGCTGTTTACATCGTCTGTATCCGGGCCTGCGTCCAATGGCAATATGTCGGTAGAGGCGGATGAAACGTTCCATGACCAATATCCTATACCTGCAAGTGGATATATAGTGATTGATTGCGAAGTGCGGAAAGCGAATTGACAGTCGGCGTTTATTGTGAACGCGTCTATGCCGTCATGCTTGAATATATAAGATGCGCTTGGTGATATACGCAAGAATGAATTAAGTCCGTATGTGAAATGCACACCTGCCACGCCGGACGTGTTTTTAGTGTTGAAACCGCCTGATAGGGCAAATATCTTTTCATGTCCGGAGGCAAAGATTGCCGGAGCAGCTGTTATTAACAGGCCGACAGCAATGGTTCTGAGCTTGCTGAAGCAAGGGAAACGGTGCATATTCATGTCTTTATTATCGAAGTCTGGTATTGTGGGCCGGAAGCCTTCTCTTGTTGTTGCAAAGATAAGCCATTTGCCGCATTTATCAATGCAAAATTATTTATTCGCGGACAGATTTTCTAAATTTAGTATTTTAACGTATATTCTGCGTTGTAAGTTTTCTTAACTTTTGGTATTTCAAAAAAAGTTTGTATCTTTGCAGCGCAAAAGCAGAAATGGTTTTGCGTTTCGGGGCGTAGCGCAGTCCGGTTAGCGCACCTGCTTTGGGAGCAGGGGGTCGCGAGTTCGAATCTCGCCACCCCGACGAATTTTGAGTCACCGGTGATTAAATTTCCGGTGGCTTTTTTGTTTATTATGGCGTATATTTGCGCCTGTGTGGCCTAAAAATCCGGTAAGCTACACTGTGGGGGGAACCGGGTGAGAATCCCGGACAGTACCCGCTGCTGTAAGTCGTGTATCAGGCTGATGTCTGTGTTGCGATAAGTCAGAATGCCCTGCTAACACCTGTCATACTGATTGCCTGCGGGATTATGGGCAAGATTTGAAACATGCAAAATGTTTCTTTCTGCGCATTTCGTAGCCGGCTGTCATGGCAGTTTCCGGGTCTTTACATTAATAGAGATGCGCATGCGCGGAAATATTTTAATAGCACATTACCTTAAATTAATCCTCTTTATACTGCCTGCAATACTTTTATCCTGTAATAAGGATGATGTAATCTCAGCCGGTGGTGCAGTTCCTGTGGTAGTTCTTGAAAACGAGTATGGTGTATATACCGTGAAGGTAGGACAGGAATTGACAATATCACCGGAATTCGCCAACTGTGACGACGGCGATATATACTGGTCTATCGACGGTGATATAGTGGCAAGAGGTCCGCAGTTTACATGCTCGTGGAATGAAATAGGAGAGGTATACATTACTCTGACGGCGGAAAATGATTATGGAGCAACGGTTGAAGAACTCCGGGTCGATATACTTGAACTGACTCCTCCTGTGATCTCGTTGCGTCTTCCTGATTCCGGTTTGCAGTTGTTATCAGGAGCGGATTACACCTTTATCCCGGACATTCAGCATTCAGATCTTCCGGATTTCTCGGTGACATGGTCGGTAGATGGAGTTGAGGTATGCGATGAAAAAACTTTTACGTTCAACAGTACTATCCTCGGAGTCCACCATATTGTCATTGTAGCGAGCAATTCGGACGGAGAGGCTACGCTTGACTTTGATCTGGAGGTGGTGGACACCCTGCCTTATTCCATACGGTTTATGCCGGTGTCATATTCATATAATAATCTCACGAGGTATACATTCCCCGGCCGTACGGTATATCTTCGTCCGGTACTGTCTGATTTCAAGAATCCTGTCTACTCCTGGAGAGTGGATGGTAAAGATGTGGACTGCAAGGATGGAATGTTCTGTTTCACACCGTCGCAGCCGGGACGTTACCGTATAAGTGTTACTGCCGAGGAGACAGACCTCAGGTCTGCGTCGCGTGCATGCTCACGTTTGACTACTGGCATTTCAAGAACCTCGGCCGCTGCTGTCGCTGAGGTTGAGGTTGTGTGTGTCGATGCTACGGAGGAAAGCCGGCGTCGGCCGCATTCAGCCACATCATTGTCTTCATTCGACAAGATTTATGAATGGATTCCTGCTCCGGGACAGTTCATCAACCAAAGTGTGATGGCAGGCTCGGAATCTTCTCATGCAGATGCCGTGGCATGGGCCGAGAAACGTCTTTCGCGAGGAGAAGATATAAGTCTCGGTGCATTCGGCGGATATGTGGTTGTGGGATTTGATCATAGTGTGGCGGCTTCCGGTGCAGAATATGATTTTGTCGTAAGAGGTAACTCTTTCGATATGAATAACGGTATACAATGCAGCAATGAACCCGGCATAGTATGGGTGATGCAGGATGTGAACGGCAATGGTCTGCCTGACGACCAATGGTATCAGCTACGAGGATCGGAAGATGATTCGGAGAATACTGTACGCGATTATGCTGTCACTTATTATCGCCCGGCAGCCCCGGGCATGAGTGTGCAGTGGACCGATAATCTCGGGAATGAAGGTACTGTGGATTATATAAGAGCTTTTCATTCACAGGCTTACTACTATCCGCAGTGGATCGAGGAAGACGCATATACCCTCTATGGCACACGGCTTGCATCACGGAACTATTTTGATAGCACATCCGGATTATGGCAAAATCCGCCGTATGCCTGGGGCTATGCCGATAATGTAGGCTCTGATTCAGTAGATGGACTTGAGGGACAGTGTACCGGTTTCAAAATATCAAATGCAATGCAGCCTGATGGCTCGTCGGTAGAACTTGAATATATAGACTTTGTCAAGATACAGGTTGCTGTGCAGACAAAGTCGGGAAATCTCGGTGAGTTGTCGACGGAGGTATTGGGTATATATGATTTTAATATGCTTGACAGATGAAAACGATTGGCAGATTGTGTACGCTTCTGACTATTATAGCTGCATCCGGATTTATTTTCTCCGGATGCATGGAGTGGGATTATGGAGAAAGTGAGGATTTCGAGGTATCTGGTGAGGGATTGTTTATAGTAAATGAAGGAAACTTCCAATATAGTAACTCGTCTCTTACTTACTATAATCCGGAGTCGGAAACGGTGGAAAATGAGGTGTTTGCACGTGCCAACGGCTTCAAGCTCGGCGATGTGGCGCAGTCTATGTCCATATATGGCGACCGTGGCTGGATAGCTGTCAATAATAGTAAAGTCGTCTTTGCCATAGATATTAATACCTTTCGTGAGGTCGGACGTATAGAAAATCTGCCATCGCCGAGGTTCATACACTTTGTAAATGATCGTAAGGCCTATATCACGCAGTTGTGGAGCAATCAGATAATTATCTTTGATCCGTCAACCTATCAGGTTACGGGGTATATAACCATTCCGGGAATGTCGCCGGAATCCGGTTCTACCGAGCAGATGGTTCAGTTTGGCAAATACGTGTTCTGTAACCTGTGGAGCTTTCAGAACAGAATTATAAAGATAGATACAGAGACAGATACTGTAGTTGATGAACTGACGGTGGGCGTGCAACCTACTTCGCTGGCCATTGACTGCAATGGCAAATTGTGGACTGTTTGTGATGGTGGTTATGAAGGCAATCCATTCGGCTACGAAGCCCCCTCTTTGTTCAGGATAGATGCTGAATCGTTCACAGTAGAAAGACAGTTCAAGTTCAGGCTTGGCGACATGGTGTCGGAACTGAATATCGACCGTGAGGGCAACACTATCTATTGGCTCAATGGAGATGTATGGAAGATGTCTGTGGATTCAAACAGACTTCCTGTACGGCCGGTCATAAAATCGCAGGGAACCATATATTACGGACTCACCGTCAGTCCGGCAAATGGTGATATTTACGTAGCCGATGCTATTGATTACCGGCAGCAGGGCATAGTATACAGATATAGCCAGGATGGAGATCTTATAGACGAATTTTATGCCGGAATATCTCCCGGTGCGTTTTGCTGGCGCTGATGACATATTAGAGTTATGGGTACAGATAAATTAAGACTTATATTGCTTTCTGTGTCGGTTGCCGCTATTGCATCCGGACATCAGGCGTTGGCACAGAAAATACACAACATGCGTACGCTTGAGGTCACGGCAAAGCGTCCGATGAAAGAAATAGGCATACAGAAGACTGCATTCGACTCTCTGGCGCTGAAGGAAAATATTGCCTTGTCTATGGCAGATGTTCTGGCTTTCAATTCGTCTGTGTTTGTCAAGAGCTACGGGCGGGCCACGCTGTCGACTGTGGCGTTCCGAGGCACATCGCCGGGACACACACAGGTGACATGGAACGGTATGCACATCAACAACCCTATGATGGGGACAACTGATTTCTCAACGATACCGGCCTACTTCATAGACCAGGCTTCATTGCTTCACGGCACATCATCAGTGAATGATGCCGGTGGAGGACTCGGAGGGCTTGTGAGGCTATCCACATCTTCCTCTGCAATTCCAGAAGGCTTATCTGCGCAATACATACAGGGAATAGGATCGTTCAGTACTTTCGATGAGTTTGCCCGACTGACGTATGCCAATGAAAATTGGTCGACATCCACACGCATTGTATATTCATCTTCGCCCAACGACTATAAATATGTCAATCACGACAAGATGATCAATATCTATGATGACAATCATAATATTGTGGGACGTTATCACCCGGTGGAACGTAACCGTAGCGGTGCGTTCAAGGATTTCAATATTCTTCAGGAAGTGTACTACAATAACCTCCGTGGCGATCGTCTCGGATTAAATGTATGGTATACGTATTCGAATCGAGAGTTGCCGCTGATAAGTACTGATTATGGCGATGAACGTGAATTCGAGAATCGTCAGCTTGAGAATACTCTGAGAGCTGTATTCTCCTGGAATCACAGCAGATCGCTTTGGCGCACAGCCGTGAAAGCCGGATATGTTCATACCAATATGAATTATGACTACCGTAGAGAGGTGTCGGATGGTAATTGGGCTGATATGGTCCGTTCGCGCAGCAGAGTGAATACATTTTATGCACAGGGAGATGTGGAGTTCAATCCGGTCGAGAAATGGTATTTTACAGCAGGGGTATCGGCACATCAGCACTTTGTGCGCAGTGAGGATAAGAACAAAATTACTGCTGACGACGGATCTGTGATATATGGCTATGATAAGGGGCGGATTGAGCTTTCAGGCTATGCTTCGGCAAAATGGCAACCGGTGGACCGCTTGGGCATGTCGCTGGTGCTTAGGCAGGATATGGCCGGTGATAAATGGGCTCCGGTGATTCCGGCATTCTTTGTCGACGGATTGATCTCACGGGCAGGGAATGTGATGTTGCGGGCTTCGGTGTCAAGAAATTATAAGTTCCCTTCGCTAAACGATAAATATTTTCTACCCGGAGGAAATCCGGATCTGGCATGCGAGAGCGGATTCAGCTACGATGCCGGCATCAGTTTTGACGCCGGAGTGTCGTCTGCGGTAAGGTTCAGCGGCAATGCCACATGGTTTGACTCCAGAATAGACGACTGGATAATATGGCTACCGACAACAAAGGGCTTTTTCTCGCCTCGGAATATATCGCGAGTACATGCCTATGGTGTGGAGTTGAAAGCTGCGATGGCAGCTGATCTTACTCATGGATGGAGGCTCGACCTTGACGGTTCTTATTCTTGGACACCATCGGTAAATCAAGGTGATCCGGTGTCGCCGGCAGATAAGTCGGTGGGTAAGCAGTTGCCATATGTCCCTAAACATTCTGCATCAGTGGTCGGACGCCTGACTTGGCGCAAATGGGCGTTCATGTATAAATGGTGCTTCTATTCGAAGCGTTATACTATGTCAAGCAATGATTATACGCTCACCGGGCATTTGCCGGCTTATTTTATGAGCAATGTATCGCTTGAGAAATTATTGGAATTCAGGCCGCTTGATCTTTCCGTCAAACTTGCGGTGAATAATATTTTCAACGAAGACTACCTTTCGGTATTGTCACGTCCTATGCCGGGAGTGAATTTTGAACTGTTTATAGGGATAACCCCGAAATTCAAAAACAAGAGAACCACAGATGCTGTATATTAAAAAACTTATTGCCGGACTTGTGGTATTGGGCTGTGCTGCTACCGCAATTGTTTCATGCGGACATTCAGCGGCGACGTCATACTTGTCCGATTTCAATGACACGATCTATGCCCCTTCTGAGGCAGGAGGATTTGTGATTATGGGAAATAAAAGCCATAGAAGCAGCATCATCAACGTGTTCAATCCGTGGCAGGGTGCGGATAGTGTGGTGACAAAACTATTTATCTCGAGAGACGGAGAGATAGCTCCTGATGGTTTCGATGGTTGCGTGATAGACGGTGATGCGCGGCGTATCGTGGCCATGTCTTCTACAGATATAGCGATGCTTGATGCGATAGGTGCTGTAGATAGGGTAGTGGGTGTCTCAGGACTGGAATATATATCCAATCCTCATATATCTGCCGGCCGGGATACTATAGGTGATGTCGGTTTTGATGGCAGTGTCAATTATGAACTTATTGTCAGCCTGAATCCTGATCTGGTGCTTCTTTATGGTATCAATGGTGCAAGTTCGATGGAGCGCAAGCTTGAAGAACTCGGTATACCTTATCTATACATTGGCGATTATCTTGAGGAATCACCTCTCGGTAAGGCTGAGTGGATGGTAGTTTTGGGCGAGCTTACCGGGCTGCGCGATAAGGCTGCGGATGGTTTTATCGCTATCCGGCAACGTTATGAGGATGTCAAGGCTTTGATTCCCGAATCCATTGCGTCCCGTCCGCTTGTGATGTTGAATGCTCCCTATGGCGATTCATGGTTTCTACCCCCGTCTGGTAGTTATATGGTCAGGCTTATATCCGATGCCGGAGGAGATTATGTTTTCAAACGGAATATATCCGGATCATCTGTAGCCGTCGATATTGAGGAGGCATATATGCTTGCCTCGCAGGCTGATGTGTGGCTTAATGCAGGCGACATGGCCGGATTGCAGCAGTTGAGTCGTCAGTTGCCCAAGTTTGCTGATATAAAGAGTGTCGGAGACGGTAAGGTTTTCTCCAATGACCGCAGGCGCACACCTTCCGGAGGTAATGATTTCTTTGAGGGTGGGGTAGTCAATCCAGATATAGTTCTGCTCGATCTCGTTAAAATATTGCATCCCGGACTTATTCCGGAGTCAGATTTATATTATTACAGGCAATTGCAATGATCAGATTGAGGTCTACAATTTTATTCTGTCTATTGGCAATATTGGTGATCATGCTTTTTGCCATAGACCTTTCGGTAGGTTCGGTCAGTATACCGTTGGGTGATGTCGTAGCGGCTCTTACCGGAGGAGAATGCCCGCCTGCTACAGCCAAGATCGTTGTGCACATCCGTTTGATAAAGGCTGTGGTTGCCGTAATTGCAGGAGCGTCACTGACGGTGAGCGGTATTCAGATGCAGACACTTTTTCGCAATCCGCTTGCCGGACCATACGTGCTCGGTATCAGTTCGGGTGCGAGTCTTGGCGTAGCGCTTTTTATATTGGGTGCTCCGATCGCAGGTATGTCCGGCCTGATTTCGTCTTTTGGTATAGCAGGGGCAGCCTGGGCAGGGGCAGCCATAGTTCTTGCGGTGATAGCTGCTGTCGGGCATCGTATCAAGGATATAATGGTGATTCTTATTCTCGGCATGATGTTCTCGTCGGGAGTAGGGGCTGTTGTCCAGATTCTGCAATATCTCAGTGCCGACGAATCCTTGAAAAGCTTCGTGATATGGACTATGGGGTCGCTGGGCGATGTCACGGCTTCGCAGCTTTGGATTCTTGTTCCGGCCATTATCGCCGGTTTTGTGCTGGCAGTGCTGACAATAAAGCCGCTGAACATGCTGCTCTTTGGCGAGGAGTATGCCGTGACGATGGGACTTGATATAAAGAAATCCCGTGTTTTGATTTTTTTCTCCACCACATTGTTGGCAGGATCGGTAACTGCTTTCTGCGGGCCGATCGGCTTTATCGGTCTTGCTATGCCACATGTCACGCGGATGCTTTTTGACAACAGTGATCATCGAGTTCTTCTTCCTGCAACTATGCTTACAGGTGCGTCTGTGATGTTGCTGTGTGATATTGTATCAAAACTGTTTGTCCTCCCGGTCAATGCCATTACCGCCTTGTTCGGTATACCGGTGGTAGTCTGGGTCGTGCTTCATAATAACAGATCATGATAAGATTGACAGATTTTTCCATTGGCTATGGCAGCAGAATGCTGATTTGCGGTGCGAATACTGAATTTTCGGCCGGTAAGCTTACAGCCCTTATCGGGCGCAACGGTTCCGGTAAGTCTACATTGCTTAGAGCTATCGCGGGACTTAACAACAGGTATTCAGGAGCAATATATGCCGGAGGAACAGATATTTCCACATTGAAACCTTCACAGATTGCACGTACTCTTGCTTTTGTCACAACCGAGCGGATCAGAATTCCTAACATGCGTTGTGGCGATATTGTGGCTATGGGGCGTGCTCCTTATACCAACTGGATCGGTGCACTGACAGATGCTGACCGAAAGATCGCCTGTGAGTCGCTTGATGCCGTAGGTATGGCGGGCTACCGGGAGCGTACTATGGATACGATGAGCGATGGAGAGTGCCAACGTATAATGATCGCGAGGGCGCTCGCTCAGGATACACCGGTGATATTGCTCGATGAACCGACTTCGTTTCTCGATATGCCCGGACGCTATGAACTTGCCGGTTTGCTTGGCCGGCTTGCCCATGACCGGGGGAAGTGTATAGTATTCTCCACTCACGAGCTTGATATAGCTTTACGTATGTGCGATAATGTGGCCCTCGTCGCTGATGGCACGATATATAATATGACCGCATCTGAGATGGAATCATCCGATGTCCTTGACCGCTTGTTTGGCTCGGCCGATAGCTGCTATCGGAAATAACCATAGAAAACCGTTATTTCCGGATCCTGAATATTGTTTCTTTGCAAAACAAAAATCAAGATCTATGGAAATGCCAATGCTTACATGGAGTTGCCTTGTCGCACTCATTGCTGTGTTTATCTTTGTACGCGTATTCAGGTATCTGGTATCAAGTCATCTGGCCTCGCGTAAGAATATGTTTACGTTTGGTTCTGAGCGTGAGGAATTTTTTATCCCCGGCGACAGAATAAGAGCTTCGAAGTCTGACAACTATGATGCCGAGGACCTTTGATATGTGTGCCATTCCGTCATCAAGGGATGTGTGCGTGTTTCTTTCGCGCTACGGTACAGCATTGATTGGATGCGGTGCTACATGCATCCGGCTTGAGAAAAATGTCAGTCGTATTGCCAGTGCTTTTGGTAAGTCAGTAGAAATATCCGTAATGCCACGTCATCTTTATCTGACCGTAAGTGATTCGTCGGATGGTACTATGTTTACTTCGATTGCTACAGTTCCGGAATCCGCACTGAGTTTCAATGTGAATACAGAGTTGAGCCGGCTGAGCTGGGAGATTTCAGATGGAAAGATAGACTATGCCCGGATCGAAAACAGATTTGAGAGTATAATTGGTTCGGACCGGCAGAATAAATGGCTACTGCTAATGCTTGTCTCAATAGCAAACGCTTCGTTCTGCCGTCTGTTCGGCGGCGATTATATAGCCATGCTTATTGTCGGAGTCGCTACTTTTATAGGCTTCTACCTGAAGACTATGTTGCAAAGTCGACATATTGATAGCCGTATCATTGTGGCTGTATGTGCGTTTGTGTCGTCGGTGCTCGGTTCCACGGCCGACCTGTTTGATCTTGGTTCTACGCCAGCTCTCGCCATTGGCACGAGTGTCTTGTATCTCGTGCCGGGAATTCCGTTTCTGAATTCATTCAGCGATCTGATTTACCGGCACTATATTTGTGCCGTCAGCCGTTTCTTCGACGCTCTTGTGCTGATGTGCTGTATTTCTACCGGGCTATGTGCGGGTATGCTTCTTATGGATGTAGGTATGTTTTAGCGACTGTTTAATAATAAGACTGTCTTATGTTGTGGATGTTTTTTCAAGATGCATTGTTTTCGGCGATAGCTGCTATCGGGTTTGCCGCAGTGAGCCGGCCTGCGCGCCGGGCATATATATTCTGTGCGCTTCTTGCCGCCATAGGTCATAGCGCCAGATTCCTGCTCATCGATGCTTCCGGACCATTGGCAATGAATATAATTCCGGCCTCATTCATAGCGGCTGTTATTGTAGGTTCGCTGGCTGTATTTCTGTCGCCATTGGCAAAAATGCCGGCCGAGACATTCCTGTTTCCTGCTTTGCTGCCAATGATCCCGGGAGTCTATGCATGCAAGTCTTTTGGAGGATTGGTGATGTGCATCCTGCGCACAGGTGAGGAAGGTGCATTCGGCCATTATTTCTATTTATTTGCCTATAATGGACTTGTCTGTACCTTTATAATACTCGGAATGGTGATAGGCGCAACGGTCCCTATATTTTTATTCAAGAAAATTTCGTTTCAAGCTACAAGATAACGCTATCTTTGCAAGGGTAAAATTCAAGCAGGATGGAACTTCGTCAACTTAAATATTTTGTACATGTGGCACGCACCCTCAATTTTTCTGAAGCGGCCAAGGATCTATGTGTCACGCAAAGCACGTTATCGCAACAGATCAAGCAACTTGAGTGCGAACTCGGCACTCAGTTGTTGATACGCTCGAGTCATAAAGTTTCGCTCACTGAGGCTGGAGAGTTGTTGCTGCCTCGGGCTATAAATACTATCCACGATGCCGCTCAATGCGTCGAGATTGTCTCTGATTTGAACTCTATCGCCACAGGAACACTGAATATAGGTGTGACGTATTCTTTCAGTCCTATCCTTACTGAAAGCGTGCTTACGTTCATGAAGCTTTATCCTGGTGTCAAGCTGAATATATTCTACAAGACTATGGAGGAACTGATGGAGATGTTAAGCCGGCGCGACGTTGATTTCGTGCTTGCATTCCGTCCATCAGTGCCGATACCGGGAGTGGAGTCGCATATACTGTTTCAGAACTGTCTGTCTGCAATCGTCAGTCCGAATCATCCGCTTGCATCTAAGGATAAGGTATCGCTGTCGGAAATAGTACGCTACGATCTTGCACTGCCGGCACGCGGATTGCAGTCCCGCAATGCCATCGAACCTCTACTGCGTTCATTCCCTTCATTGCGGGTGAGGATTGAGCTTAATGAAGTAAACATACTGCTGAAGCTGATCCGCAGCAGTATGCTTGTGACTGTGCTTGCAGAGGCTACCTTGCACAACGAGACAGGGATAAAAGCTGTTCCCATTGATATCCCGGATAATGAGATGTCGGGATGCGTGCATACGCTTAAAGACTCATGGCGCAAGCGGTCGATGCAGGAATTTGTGAAGATTCTCAGCGAATCTATGGCCGTAAGAGCAAGGCAGAACGCCTGGATCTGATCTTTATATTACTTCAAGATTTGATTCAAGACGCTGACGCACTACTTCATAGAGCATGACTCCTGCCGCAACTGATACATTTAGAGATCCGATATGTCCGAACATCGGAATGGATACTTTTGTGTCGCATAGTTCAAGTACTCCCGGTTGTATTCCCACATCCTCAGCGCCCATGACTATCGCTGTAGGTACTGTGTAGTCCGCTCTCGTATAGTTGATATCTGCCTTCTCAGATGCTGCAACGACCTGGAAGCCGTTGTCTTTCAGGAATCGTACCGCAGCTCCTACTGTGTGCTCGCGGCATACAGGAAGGCGCAGTAGAGCTCCCGCCGATGTCTTTACAGCATCGCCTTGTACGCTCACACTTCCATGTTCGGGTATCACTATCGCATTTGCGCCGCAGCATTCCGCTGTGCGTGCTATAGCTCCGAAGTTGCGCACGTCGGTTATGCCATCGAGAACAACGATCAACGGCAGTATGCCGTCTTCGTATAGCTGAGTTATGACATGCCCCAGCGAGCTATAAGTGACGGCTGAAAGAGTGGCTACTACACCCTGATGGTTCTTGCGTGTGAATTTGTTTAATTTCTCGAGCGGTACGCGCCTCATCGGCAGATGGCGTGATCTTATCAGTCCGAGAAGTTCTTTGATGAGATCTCCCTGGAGATCTTTCTTTATATAGATGGTATCTACATCGCGGCCGGCTTCGATTGCTTCGATGACAGCACGTATGCCGAAAATGAATTCGTTAGCTTCCAATGTCTTATATTTGTTTTTGTTAATTGTTACGTTTCTCAGAATCTTCGATGAGTGCGCGGGCGGCAGCCAGGGCTGTAGGTTCTGTCTCTGAACCACTGAGCATAAGTGCCAGTTCAGATATACGTTGCCCCTCGTCCAACCTGCGGACACGTGTCATCGTCTGTATGTCGTTGTCTTCCTTGTACACTTTGTAGTGGCTTCGGCCCTTGGCTGCAACTTGAGGCAGATGAGTTATCGTAATCACCTGTATCGTAGATGAAATATCTCGCATCATATCGCCCATGCGGTTTGCAACATCTCCGGATACGCCCGTATCCACTTCGTCGAAAATGATGGAGGGCAGCTGCATCTTCTTTCCAATAAGTGCTTTGATCGACAGCATCAGACGCGAAATCTCACCACCCGATGCAGTGAGGCCTACAGGCATAGGTGTCTGGTTTTTGTTGAAGGCAAAGAGGAACTCTACATTGTCGCATCCGTTGATATTGAGTTTGCTTCGGTTGACAGCAATCTCAACTTTCAGATTTTTCATGCCCAGAGGCAGAGCGGTGGCCTTTAGCCTTTCAGAAAATTCCGATGCGGCTTTTTTACGCATCGAGGATATTTCTTCGGCTAAAGCGAGTGCTTTCTCCTGAGCTTCCTCCATCAACCTGCGCAACTCGTCGAGTGTATCGTCGCTATTGGCTATGGCACGCAGTTTTCTTGCCAGCGCTTTCTGAATGTTGATCAGTTCCTCCACAGTGTCGACGTGGTGCTTGCGCTGTAGTGAATATATATCGTTGAGGCGTTCATCCACGGACTCAAGTCTTTCGGGATCAGCCTGCAGGTTTTCATCATAGTCCTGCAATGTCTCCACTATGTCGCGGACTTCTATGGTCGCAGATTCCAGACGCTCTGATAATTCGCTGGCAGAGTCGATATTGCCTGCAAGAGTGTTACATTCGTCGGCTGCTTTCTCAAGCATCGACAGAGCATTGTGTGTCCCGTCAGATAATAGAGACAGCAGCGATTGCAGAGACTGTTTTATGCCTGTCATGTTGGCAAGCGTGTCGCGCTCCTGTTCGAGTTGTGCCTGCTCGTCCGGCTGCAAGTTGAGACTGCGCAGCTGGTCGAGTTGGAATCGTATATATTCAGCATCCGAGGCGTTTTTTGCGATCATCTCACGTGTCTCGATCAGTTTTCGCCTGCGTCTGCGGTAGTCCTCATAGTGTTGTCTGTAGACTGAGAGTTTCTCGGAAGTTTCAGCCAGACAGTCAATGATCTCGAGTTGGAATTCCGGTGTTGCAAGCAGTTGGTTCTGATGCTGTGAGTGGATGTCGACCAATTGCAGCGCTACACCCCGTAGCATGGCCAGATTGACTGGTGAATCGTTGACAAAGGCTCTCGAGCGTCCTGTAGGTGCTATCTCACGACGCAATATGCACCTGTTGTCATCCCATTCCATCTCATTGGAGGCGAAATATTCTTTCAGTCCGGCGTAATCGCTTACGGTGAATGTTGCTTCGATGACCGACTTGCGTGTTGCGTCGCGCACGACTTTTGTATCAGCTCTTCCGCCGAGCAGAAGCGAAAGCGCCCCGAGCATGATTGATTTACCTGCACCAGTCTCGCCGGTGATAATATTTAAACCGCCGTCAAAGTCTATGTCAAGCTGGTCGATCAGGGCATAGTTTGATATGTGGAGTGATTCTATCATTTGTTATCTTCTGGTTTCCTGATTTTCTCAAGCCTTGGGTTTTCTGCCGGATAGATGCTGTAGAGTAGATCATATACGCCTTCTCGCTCATATTGTGGCGCTTTCGAGTACACATTTATCAGTTCATCCAACTTGGAATCTTTGAAAAGGCTAAGTCCGACCGACATAGGATTTGCCTGATATATTGTCCGCAGAGCCTCAAGCGATTTGGTGATATGTTCACGTCCCTTGTCCGGGCTTACCGACATCTGATCGAGTCCGAGGCGGTGATATTCGTAGAGCATGTCGCGCGATGATGATGTCGCGGCATCGGTGAATACCGCAAGCAGGGCATTCCTGTTTTTTGTGTCTTCAAATGCCCGCCATCCGGTCTCGCCTGATGATTGTGCCATCTGCACTATCTGTTGGAGCCGGTCAAAATATGGGTCTCCTCCGTGGGGAGAGAATGTGTCGAAGTCAAGAGCTATTATCAGGAATGCATAGTAGTTGAGTATTGCAGTCAACTGACTTTCCATGTTGTTTATGGAGTAGATCAGAGGTTCGTTTTCCTGATATGTGAAGTCGATCTTAGAGTCTTTGAAATTGAATACTGTTGTGGTATATGAACTGTTGTAGACAGGACGGATGTACTGCACCTGCAGGTCGCCGCTCATTTTTTCGCCATCGTATTCCTTGATGGTGAAAAACATACGGCATTCGATTTTCTCGTTTGCTGAAAACTGGGCATTGGTGAATTGGGTGGTGTTGATATACTCCGTTATGGCAGTCTGGAGTGTCTCGAACACGGATGTGCGTGTGCCCATCACCTGATCGGCATTGATCTCCACTTCGCATTTTAGCTCCTGGGCTATGCTCAGCGCAGATCCGCATATTATGGAGGTTAGAAAAACAATCAGTCGGGAGAGGAGAGTGGTCATTCGGATTTAAGAGATTGTATATTGTCTGAAGTTATAATGTCAAGTATATCGGCTGCAACAGCGCTTTTCGGCTTTATTCCAAAATCAGAACGGTGTCCGTCGCGTGAGAATATGGAGACTTTGTTATTGTCTGTGCCGAAGCAGGTTCCGGGTTCTCGCAGCGAGTTTAGCACTATGTAGTCAAGGTTCTTGCGTTGGAGTTTATCCTCGGCGTTGGCCTGTTCGTTGTCGGTTTCCAATGCGAAGCCGACCATAGTCTGATCATTGCGTTTCATTGCTCCGAGAGTAGCTGCGATGTCGGGATTTTTAACGAGTTTCAGCACCGGAGTATCTTCTCGCTTTTCGCGCTTGATCTTAACTTCGGCACACTCGGCCGGAGCATAATCGGCTACAGCTGCCGTCATTATGGCTATGTCTGTGTCGTCGAAGTGTTGGCGGCATGCCTCGAGCATTTCTTTGGCAGATTCTACATTTATGACCTCTATGTCAGGATTAGTGGTCTTGATTGCTACAGGTCCGCTCACGAGAGTCACATGCGCACCCCTGGCTGCGGCTTCTTCGGCGATAGCATATCCCATCTTGCCGCTTGAATAGTTGCCGATGAAGCGTACCGGATCTATTTTCTCATAGGTCGGTCCGGCTGTCACAAGTACTTTCTTTCCTGTCAGTGTCGCGTGCCGGCGGAAATAATCTTCAAGAATTTTGAAGATGTTTTCGGGTTCTTCCATGCGGCCTTTGCCAACGAGATGGCTTGCAAGCTCTCCGGCTGCCGGTTCTATGATTATATTGCCATAGCTTCTGAGCTTGTCGATATTGCAGGTCGTGGAAGGATGCGACATCATGTCGAGATCCATTGCCGGAGCTACGAATACCTGTGAGCGGGCCGACAGATAGCTCGTTATAAGCATATTGTCGGCTACTCCGTTGGCCATTTTTGCTATTGTGCTTGCCGTAGCCGGTGCGATCACCATTGCATCTGCCCAAAGCCCGAGATCGACGTGCGAGTTCCATTGTCCGGTATTGGCTGTGAAGAATTCGCTGATCACAGGGCGTCCGCTCAGAGCAGAAAGTGTCACGGGTGTTATGAACTCCTTTCCGTTTGGAGTTATTATCACCTGTACCTCTGCACCGGCTTTGACAAGAAGCCTCAGGAGGCTTACTGACTTGTAGGCGGCTATGCCGCCGGTTATACCTAAAACTATATGCTTTCCTTTGAGCATGGGTTGTTGTTCAAGGATCTGTTTATTTCTTTGTCCTTAGTTTTATCCTGGTGAATGCCGCTTTGGTGTTCTCGGCAAAGTCTCCGGACATGATCCATCCGTAGTATCCGGGATCAGAGGCGAGCACTTCTTCAGCTACTTTGCCTTTGTATTTTCCGAAGTTTATGATCTCGCGTTTCTTCTCATCGTATATCAGACGTCCCATCAGGTCCACATTGCGGTTCTGGGTTGTGAAGTCGGCAAGTTTGTCCATGTCGTTGGGGAGGTCGGGATAACGGTCGAGTTGGGCTTTGAGAACCTCATATGTGGCACGTGTGTCAGCCAAAGCAGAGTGCGCGCCGTCGAGAGGTTTCGAGCAGTAGAAGCGGTAGGCTGCCTCAAGTGTGCGTTGCTCTTTCTTGTGGAATATGGTCTGCACATCAATCATTCGTGCAGCGGAGAAATCGAAATCGACTCCTGCGCGACGGAATTCCTGATCAAGCATCGGCACATCAAACCTGTTGGAATTATAACCTGCTATGTCGCAGCCGAGAAACATCTGGGCCAGAGATTTTGCGATCATCTTGAATGTGGGCTCGTTTGCCACATCCTCGTCGGTTATGTGGTGCACGGCTGTAGCTTCGGGGGGGATAGGCATACCGGGATTGACTCTGCGTGTGCGTTCGGTAACTTCGCCGTTGGGCATTATCTTGATCACCGATATTTCCACGATACGGTCGTGTGTGATGTTTATTCCTGTGGTCTCCAGGTCGAAGAAAATGATGGGTTTCTTTAGATTCAGTTCCATGACACAGAGTTAGAAATCAATTATGGCCATAGGCATGAGCAGCATGATAAGATCCGTATCCTTTACGTTCTCCGAAGGGCAGAATACACCGGGACGTCCGGGATCGCTGAGTTTTATGACAATATCGTCGGTCGACAGAGTGTTGAGAATCTCGATAAGGTAGGGCGCGCTGAAACCGATCACCAGTTCGTTGCCGTCGTAGCTGCATGCCACTTCCTCGCGTGCCGTCACACAAAGATTGTTGTCCTGCGATTTCAGATATATGCGGTCTCCGCTGATACGGAATCTTACAAGTCCTACTCCGCTCTCCACGAATACGCCTACACGGCGCACTGCCGTAAGTAGCGACTGACGATCCACTGTCAGTGTATATGGATTGTTTTCGGGGATTACTCGTCTGTAGTCGGGGAAGTTACCTTTGATGAACGGTGAGCTGAGTGCAAAATTTGCAGTCTCTATTTCTATGCGCTTGGATGTGATGCGCACGTTCAGGTTGTCTTCCGACTTTGCGAATATGTTTTTGATTATGGTCGCCGGCTTTACGGGCAGGATGCAGGCTGCTGTCACTCCCGGGGCTGAAGTGGAGTTTGTGTATTTGACGAGCTTGCGTGTGTCTGTGGCCACGAAAGTGATGTTGTCGTTCTGTATATCGAGATAGATACCCATCATCTGCGGGCGGAAATCGTCGGAACTTACGGCAAAAAGGGAGTTGTCTATACCGTTGGCAAGCTGTGTGGCCGGGCAAATGAAAGTTATCGTTTCAGCTTCCTCATCCTTTCTTGGTAGGGGAAATTCGTCTCCGTTGAGGCCTACAAGATTGTAGTTGCCGCCGGGATATGTGATCTCGATGGCGAGTGTGGACTCATTGACCTCAAATGTGACACTCTGCTCCGGTAGTTCCCTGAGCAGTTCGACAAGACGGCGGGCGTCAAGGCAGAAACGGATGCTGCCGTCAGCCTCTGTGAGCTGAATACGTGCCGTCAGCGAGTTCTCCGTGTCGCTGCCAGTGATGGTGAGCATCTTGTTGTCGTCTATCTCAATAAGAAAGTTGTTGAGGATTTCAAGTACATTCTTGGAATTGATGACTTTGCTTACTGCTGAAGATGCATTATACAGCGTCCTGCTGGGTACTTTAAATTTCATATCTGTGTATCTTGTTGATTATACGAGGTTTGTTTAAATGCGTAAGTGCGTGACTACAGCAATACAAAGATATGAAAAATTCGTGATATAATGGCAGAATTTGGTCGATAAAGTGCATATATAAAGCATTACGGGAGACTACGCGTGTGCATAATCTCCCGTAAGTGTTATGTGTGCAAAGTCTTCTTACCAATCCTTGAGCCGGAACACACGTAGTCCGGTCATGTTGCGGTTCTTTCTAAATATTTCCTCAATAGGCCATGTGCTTGTCACGACTTTCCCGGCAGATGAGGAAGCGTGCATAAGATGCATCTTTCCGCCTTTCATCACGATGATTCCGATATGACTGACGTCCAAGCCATTTACTGCAGTAGTGAATGCAACTATGTCTCCGTTGCGAAACGACTGCCGGTTTTCCTTGGCAGTCACGTTGCGTGCCTTGATGTACGGAAAACGATGGTTTCTGTAGCCTACTTCCACTGATTTCATATTCTCGAACACCGTATCGTTTGCAAGCGCAGGATACAGGTTTCGGTTGGAGGACATGAAGTTCAGGCTTTTTATTGTGTAGTCCACTTTAGGGAAAAGCCGTGTGGCATCCTCGATTATTCCACGGTGAGCGTTGTCTACAGCCCAGTCGCTTATATAGTGCAGTCTCGAGGCGTATCCATCGATGTTGCCACCGCGGTATCTTATCTGCTCGAGATTATGCACGAAGTCGCGCCATGAACTTCTGCGTTCGCCTACAGTGTAGGCCATTGCGAGCACAGTCTCCACGAATGTCGTGCAGTCGAACTCATCGAGGTTTACCGTGAGCATTTCTTCTTGCGGACCGTCGTTTTCCAGCGTCTTGGCCACATATGGAGTGTCGGCGAATTTGTTACCGAGCCATGCTATGCAATCGCCGGAGCGGGAGAAGTCCTTGCCGGTAGCTTCGATGAGTATGTTATTGATGCGTGAGGTATCCGTGGTCTCGTTGTGAAACCTGATCCTGTCGAATGTCACTGCATTCGCTCCGGATGCGCATGCCAATGCAATGAGGATTGATAAGAGAACTTTCATAATCAATTGTCAGTCGTCAGATTCTGTAGATGCAAATTCCATCAGGTATGCCTTGATGAATCCGTCGAGATCTCCGTCCATCACACCATTGACATCTGAAGTCTGGAAATTGGTGCGGTGGTCCTTCACGCGCCTGTCGTCAAAGACATAGCTGCGGATCTGCGAACCCCATTCTATCTTCATTTTTCCGGCTTCCACCTTTGCCTGTTCCTGCAAGCGGTGTTGCAACTCTTTGTCATAGAGTATTGAACGCAATTGACGCAGGGCATTCTCCTTGTTCTTCGGCTGGTCGCGCGTCTCGGTGTTCTCGATGAGTATCTCTTCCTTCTCTCCGGTGTAGGGATCTGTGTACTGGTATCTCAGACGTACGCCGGATTCGACCTTATTGACATTCTGTCCGCCGGCACCTCCGCTTCGGAATGTATCCCACGACATTAGGGCAGGGTCTACTTTGACCTCGATTGTATCGTCGACAAGCGGTGTTACGAACACTGAGGCAAAAGACGTCATACGCTTGCCCTGAGCATTGTATGGCGATACGCGCACAAGACGGTGTACGCCATTCTCGCTTTTGAGATAGCCGTATGCCATGTCGCCTTCCACATTGATGGTGCACGATTTTATGCCGGCTTCATCACCTTCGAGAAGGTTGGCGATAGATGTCTTGTAGCCTTGTCGCTCGCACCAGCGCAGGTACATTCTCATCAGCATCGATGCCCAGTCCTGGGCTTCCGTGCCGCCAGCACCCGCATTGATCTTCAGTACTGCGTCCATCTGGTCTTCTTCTCGTCGCAGCATGTTGCGTAGCTCGAGTGCTTCGATCTTTGTGATGGCGTCGGAGTACAATGTGTCGAGTTCGGATTCTTCGATAAGACCTTCTTTTACGAAGTCGAATCCCACGGACAGTTCGTCCACGGCTTTTTCCACTTCATCGTATCCGTCGATCCACTTCTGCAGGTCCTTTACCTTTTTCATCTGAGCCTGCGCCTGTGCAGGATGCTCCCAGAAGTCGGGCACATGGGTGCGCAGTTCTTCTTCTTCTACTTGTATTTTCTTCCCGTCGATGTCAAAGATACCTCCTCAACGCGAGCTTGCGTTCAAAAGTCTCTTTTAATTGCTCTTGAGTGATCATAATAAATATCCTTCTGAGTAATGGTTAATATTGTTAAGTTTTTTGCAAAGATAATCATTTATCCGCAATATTCCGGTCATGGTCGTTACGAGATGTCCACCTCTGTGCCTGAAGCTGCTGCATGCGGTCTTCCGATGGATTGGAGCAAGGTGTCCAGAAGCATGTGTTGCCGCTTATGGATTCGCCTGTTCCGGTAAGGGCGTCGGGGAGGAACTGCTGCCTGACGAAGTTGCCCGGATAGTCATGCGCATATTTGTAGTTTGCGCCGTAGCCGAGTTTTTTCATCAATGCGGTAGGAGCATTGCGTATGTGCAGTGGTACAGGCAGGTTGCCACTGCGGTCCACCTCAGCCAAAGCTTTGGCTATGGCCATGTAGGCAGAGTTGCTTTTAGCCGATGTTGCCAGATAAATCGTGCATTCTGCCAACGGTATACGGCCTTCAGGCATACCTATTTTCTGTATGGTGTCGAACGTAGCGTTTGCCAGCAGGAGGGCGTTCGGATTGGCGAGACCTATGTCCTCTGAGGCTACAATTACGAGACGCCTCGCTATGAATTCTGGGTCTTCTCCGCCTGCTATCATTCTTGCCAGCCAGTAGACTGCCGCATCAGGGTCGCTACCCCGTATACTTTTTATAAATGCCGATATTATGTCGTAATGCATCTCCCCGTCTTTGTCGTAGGCGAGGGGATTTTCCTGTAGCCGTTCTGTCACTGTGCGATCATCTATAACAATCGGTTCACCGTACCCCGTCGATTGCTCAAGGAGATCCAGGATATTAAGCAGCTTGCGCGCATCGCCACCTGAGTAGCGGAAAAGCGCAGTGGTCTCGCGCACTTCTATCTGTCGCTGTCGCAGTATCTCGTCGGAGGCAATGGCTCTGGCAAGCAGCGTATCGAGTTCTTTTTCATCAAGGGGCTTCAATGTATAGACCTGTGCGCGCGACAATAGCGGCCTGATCACTTCGAACGAGGGATTCTCTGTGGTAGCTCCTATCAATGTCACGATTCCGCTTTCAACAGCTCCAAGCAGGCTGTCTTGCTGCGACTTGCTGAATCGGTGGATTTCGTCGATAAATAATATCGGGCGTCCTTTGGAAAACATCCCTCCGGCATCGGCTTTGCATCGTTCGATCACCTCCCTCACGTCCTTGACTCCGGAGGTGACGGCGCTAAGTGTATAGAACGATGATCCGCTTCTGTTTGCTATGATGCGGGCGAGTGTGGTCTTTCCGACACCCGGAGGACCCCATAGGATAAACGAGCTTATGCGTCCGCTGTCTATCATGCGGCGTATTATTCCGCCTTCGCCTACAAGATGGGTCTGACCTATGTATTCGTCGAGATTCGACGGGCGGAGTCGTTCAGCAAGAGGTGTCTGGCTCATATCCCTGATATTATTACGATAATGAAGCTTCTGTCCAGCGGCATCCGCGCAGATACTCGGCGACGTCCATACGGCGTTTTCCAGGCGCTTGTACTTCCATTATCTCAAGCACTTTTCCATCTCCTGCTATTACCGACATTTTTCCATAGGCTGCATTTACGCTACCGGCGACACGTGTGTTGTCGGTCTTTCCGGTCATGGCGGTCCTGTAAATCTTTATGTCGAATGTATTGCCATCATCTGTGGTCATGGTGCACCAAGCACCTGGGTAGGGCGACAGTCCTCTGACGAGGTTGTGAATTTTCTGTGCAGGTGCGTTCCAGTCTATATGGCATGTTTCCTTGAATATTTTGGGAGCGGGGGATGGTGTAGTGCCGTCTGCCAGCAGGGAGTCCTGCGGGATGGTGGTGAGGTTGCCTGCGATGATGCGGTCGATCGTATTCACAGTAAGTTTCGCTCCGAGAGTCATCAGTCGGTCATGCACGCTTCCTACATTTTCATCCGGACCAATCTCAATGCTTTCCCGGCTTATTATGTCGCCGGTGTCGATTTCGTGCTTCAGGAAGAATGTTGTGACCCCCGTGGTGCTGTCGCCATTGATTACAGCCCAGTTGAGCGGGGCTGCACCACGATATTTAGGAAGCAGCGAGGCATGAAGATTAAATGTACCAAGGCGAGGCATAGTCCAGACGACCTCAGGCAGCATCCGGAATGCTATCACAATGAACAGATCTGCGTCGAGTGCGCGTAGTCGGTCGATAAAGTCCGGATCGCGCAGTTTCTCAGGCTGCATGATATTCGGTATTCCCACGCTCTCGGCATATTGTTTCACCGCGCTTTCGATGCGCTTGTTGCCGCGGCCACCTGTGCGGTCCGGCATGGTCACTACGCCTACTACATTATATCCGTTTTCATGTATTCTACGCAGGCTTTCAACGGAAAATTCCGGATTGCCCATGAATACTATCTTTAGGTCTTGCTTATTCATTCACAGAAAGTTGATTTTGTGTATAATCGTTTTCCAATGCTTTCCACAATGTGTCGTCGGGAACAGGTGCGGATACCTCCACCAAGTTTCCGGATACGGGATGCACGAAGCTGATCTTTCTGGCCATCAGCGATATGCTTCCATCCGGATTGCTTCGCTTGTCTCCGTATTTGAGATCTCCCTTGATCGGACATCCTATAGCCGACAATTGTGCCCGAATCTGATGCTTGCGGCCTGTGAGAAGTGTTATTTCAAGCAAGTGGTAGCGTTCTGTCGATGCCACGACGCTGTAGCGCAGTCTGGCTTCTTTGGCTTTAGGGTCTGAGGCCTCGCTTAGGTATGTCTTGTTGTTGCGCTCGACTGGCTTCAGATAGTGTGTCAGAAGATCGGACTTTTTGGCGGGCATATTGCGTGTGATGGCCCAATAAGTCTTGTGAACGTCGCCTTTGCGAAACATTTCGTTAAGCCTGGCCAGTGCTTTGGATGTCTTTGCGAATACGACAAGTCCGCCTACCGGACGGTCGAGTCTATGGACAACACCAATAAATACATTTCCCGGCTTTGAATACTTTTCTTTGAGCCATTCTGCGACGGTTTGGGACAGAGGGGTGTCGCCGGTCTTGTCGCCCTGTACGATTTCCCCAGGAGTTTTATTTACGATTATTATGTGGTTGTCTTCGTAGATTACTTGCATTTATGTCCTCCCGATTTATGAGTAAAGAGTTAAGGGCATTTTAGCCCTTAACTCTTAATGCTGTTATGTTGACTGTATTGTCAGCGGTTCACTTGATAGCGGTTTTCGCCGTCGCGGAGATATGCCACGATCTGACGTGCGGCAGCTATGCCGGCGTTTATGTTTGCCTCGGCTGTCTGTGCACCCATCTTCTTTGGGGTGAAGAATACACGGTGTCCGAATTTAGCCTTGAGTTCGTCGGCGTTATCAGGCTTGACGTCGGCCACATATTTCAGGTCGGTACGTTCTTCGAGCGCACGCATCAGTCCGGCCTCATCGATCACTTCCTTGCGGGCCGTGTTGATCAGTACTCCGCCGGCAGGCATAAGTCTGATCAGATCGTAGCCTATTGATCCTTTTGTCTCCGGTGTGGCGGGGATGTGGATGGATACGAACTGGTTGTTGAGGTAGAGATCGTTGACAGTTTTCACAGGGTTTACACCGGCCTCGGCTATTACTTCGTCGGGGCAGAACGGGTCAAGTGCGGATACTACCATGTCGAATCCTTTCGCTATTCTGGCTACGTTTCTTCCGACCTGTCCGAAAGCCTGTATGCCTAATGTCTTGCCGCGCAATTCTGTGCCGGATGTGCCGTCGTACATGTTGCGTATGGCAATAACCGTCATGCCGAATACCAGTTCGGCCACGGCATTCGAGTTCTGTCCGGGTGTGTTCTGCACGACGACACCGTGTTCCTTGGCAGTGGCCAGGTCCACGTTGTCATATCCGGCTCCGGCGCGTACTACTATTTTGAGATTCTTTGCCGCTTCAAGCACTTTGGCATCTACTACGTCGCTGCGGATGATTATCGCATCTGCGTCGGCCGCAGCTTTTGTAAGATCTTCGGCGGAAGCATATTTTTCAAGCAGGATCATCTCATATCCTGCGTCTTCGATCACCTGTCTGATGGAAGCCACTGCCGCTGGAGCGAATGGCTTCTGTGTTGCTACGAGTACTTTCATGTTGTTCAGCGTGTGGCCTGGAAATCGTTCATAGCTTCTATAAGAACTCTCACGCTCTCAATGGGGAGAGCATTGTAGAGTGACGCGCGGAAACCTCCGACTGAACGGTGGCCTTTGATACCTACAATACCGCGTGCTGATGCAAAGTCGATGAAGTCCTTTTCGAGTTCCTTGTATTCCGGTTTCATGACGAAGCATACGTTCATTATCGAACGGTCTTCAACGCGGGCTGTTCCGGTGAACATACGGCTTGAGTCGATGGCTTCGTAGAGGAGACCTGCTTTCTCAAGGTCGCGCTTCTCCATTGCTTCTATGCCGCCCATGTCGCGATACCAGCGCAGTGTCTGCAGAGCTGAGAATATCGGCAATACGGGTGGTGTGTTGAACATCGAGCCTTTAGCAATGTGCGTCTGATAGTTGAGCATCGTGGGGATAGCTCTTTCAACGTGTCCGAGAGCTTCGTCGCGCACGATCACGATGGTAACTCCGGCCGGAGCGAGGTTTTTCTGTGCACCGGCATATATCAGGTCGTATTTGGAGATGTCTACCGGGCGTGAGAATATATCGGACGACATGTCGGCCACGAGGCGTACGTCTGTTTCAGGATCGTAGCGCATCTCAGTACCGTAGATTGTATTATTGCTGGTGAAATGGAAGTAGTCGGAGTCTGGGGCGATGGTGTAATCCTTGGGAATGAACGAGTAGTTTGCATCCTTGGATGATGCCACTACATCTACTTCGCCGAACAGACGTGCTTCCTTGATCGCGTTGGATGCCCATGTGCCGGTGTCAAGGTATGATGCTTTTTTGCGCAACAGGTTATAGGGAACCATGCAGAACTGCATGCTTGCGCCACCGCCGAGGAAGAGCACCGAATATCCGGCAGGCACGTTGAGCAGATCCTTGACAAGCTGCGAGGCTTCGTCTATAACTGCCTGAAATTCTTTGCTTCTGTGTGACACTTCAAGTACTGACAGTCCTGTGCCGGCAAAGTCGAGGATTGCATCGGCTGTATTCTTGATGGTGTACTCGCTTAGGATCGATGGTCCTGCATAGAAATTATGCTTCTTCATCTGGAAAGTGTTTAGGTTAGGGTTTGTTTGAGCGTATCTCGTTGTGTCCGTATAGATGAACACAGATGCAAATGTAGTCAAATATTACTGCAATACCAAATAAAAAGTATTGAATAAAACAATCCGCAGTGATGTGGTATTTCGGTCAGTTGAAGGTGAGGCGGGAGAGATCGTGCAGGTGTCCTGCATAATCGCGCAGGGCCGAAGGAGTGACGGCCCGGATTCTTGAGATATTCTTTTCAGGAGTCAGCACGGTCCCATGATACAGTGTGGATCTTGCAGCCGACATTATGCAGCTTTCGCGGTTGTCGCGCGACATAGCCATCTGTCCGGAAAGCTGACGCTTGTACTGGTTCAGGCGTCTGTCGGTCAGCGCATCTGTGGCCAGCCGGTCTATTATTTCCCGGATAAGTGACATGCATTTCTCCACATCTGAATTGTCGCAGCCGAAATATACACTCCATAGTCCGCAGTCGCGGTATAGGGTAGTGGTCGCCTCTACCGAATAGACAAGTCCGTTGCGTTCGCGCAGGGAGAGGTTGAAAAGCGAGTTCATACCCGGGCCGCCAAGTATGTTGGTGAGTAGTGCGGCTACAGGTGTATCGTCGGAATATATGCCTGGGACTATTGCACCGAGCAGTGTGTGCGACTGGTGCGAGGCAATATCTCTTACTTCATTGAATTTGATGTCGGAAGGATATATTGAGGATGTTCTGTGGTCTATATTTCCTTCAGGTATGTGTCCGGTCCACTTTTCTACAAGCTTGAGGATTGATTCCGGCGACGCCGGTCCACTGTAGAACGCGACCATATTGCCGGCCACGTAGTTGCGATGCATAAATGCCACGCATTTCTCTGGAGTGAATGTCTTCAATGTCTCCTCGGATCCCAGTATATTGTGTCCGAGCCCTGAATTTTTGAAAATAAGATCTTCGAAGTCGTCGTAGATGGCATCGGCTGGAGAATCAAGATATGATGCAATCTCGTCGGCAACAACGTCGCGCTCTATTGAAATCTGTTTGGCCGGGAATCTGGAGTTGATGATGAGATCGGCTATCAGTTCTATCGCTCGTGCTGTGTTGCCTTTGGGATATGCGGAGTATATGTATGTCTCCTCTTTTGTTGTGAATGCGTTAAGTTCTCCGCCGACCGACTCCATACGGTTCAATATGTGCCAGGGTTTGCGCTTGAGCGTTCCCTTGAAGATCGTATGCTCGACGAAGTGGGCTATGCCAAATTCGTCGGGGCGTTCGTCGCGGCTACCGGCCATCACTGCCACACCGAAATATTCCACGGCAGCGCGTGGCCTGCGCTCGCACACGAGACGCAGGCCGTTGGGTAAGGTATGTATATGATAAGTCTGTCGGATCATGTCGGCTTATTGCGGATCTGTCCAGTCACCGTTTTCTTTGATAAGGGCAATCAGATGGTCAATGGCATCTTTCTGAGGAATGTTCTTTTCAACACATTGTTTGCCTTTGTAAAGGCTTATGTGTCCGGCAGACGCACCTACATATCCATAGTCGGCGTCAGCCATCTCGCCCGGGCCGTTGACGATGCATCCCATGATTCCGATTTTAAGATGGCTCAGGTGCGACGTTGCCTGACGTACAGCAGCAAGCGTTCCCCGCAGGTCGAAAAGCGTGCGTCCGCATCCGGGACATGCTATGTATTCTGTTTTGCTCATTCTGCAACGTGCGGCCTGAAGAATGGAGAGCGAGATGCGTGCACGTTCCTCCGGTGTGAGTGCAGGAGTGTCGAGCCATATTCCATCTGCAAATCCTGCCAAAAGCACACGACCGAAGTCGATGGCGGCTTTTACCGAAACTGTGTCGTATGAAGCATCCGGATATGAAAACTTCACTATAGCCGGAGTTCCGGGTCTGTCGGTCTCTAATTTGTGGAGTGATGCCAGTGCTTTGCCAGATGCGTTGGGTGCATCGCCTGTCACTACCTCCACGCCTTCAAAGTTTTTAAGGTCATCTTCTGCAAAGTCGATGCCTATTGCCACAGGACGGTTGTCACCTCCTATATTTCCTATGGCTTCCGTATGCCTTTTTTCCGGTCGGATGGGGTTGAATCCGGGATAAGTCTCACCGTTGATGGGCTCTGCATCGGCGAATGTGCTGATATAGTCCACAATTGACTGCGCTACAGGGACTTCATTGACGGGATCTTCGCTCAAAGATACACGTATGGTGTCGCCGATACCGTCGGCCAACAGCGCACCTATGCCAAGTGCGGATTTTATTCGGCCATCCTCGCCGTCGCCAGCTTCAGTGACCCCGAGATGGAGTGGAAATGCCATACCCTCGGCATCCATAGCCGCTACAAGCCTGCGCACCGTCTCCACCATAACCACGGTATTGGAGGCTTTGATGGATATGACCACATCGGTAAAGTCTTCGTCGCGGCATATGCGCAGATATTCCATTGCACTCTCCGCCATGCCTTCAGGAGTGTCTCCGTACCGGCTCATTATACGGTCGGAGAGAGAACCGTGGTTGACTCCGATGCGGAGGGCTGTGGAGTGCTCCTTGCATACTTTCAGCAGAGGAACGAATGCGTCGCGTATACGGTCTACTTCGGATGCATATTCCTCATCCGTATAGTTCAGCTTTACGAATGTGCGTCCGGGATCGGCGAAGTTGCCGGGGTTGATTCTTATTTTTTCGACTTCCTCGGCGGCTGCAAATGCTGCGCGTGGGTTGAAGTGTATATCGGCTACCAACGGTATGGAATAGCCACGCTGTCGCAGAGTGCTTTTAATCACACCCATATTGCGCGCTTCCCTTGTGCCCTGTGCGGTAAGGCGCACAATGTCAGCTCCGGCATCGGCGATGGCTGCACACTGCGTCACTGAAGCTTCTGTGTCCATCGTCGACGTAGAAGTCATTGACTGGATTTTCACCGGATTGTTTCCGCCGACTTCAACATTTCCGATACGGGCAACTGAAGATGTGCGCCGACGGTAATCAAATGCGCTCATTATCACTTAATTTGTCTTGAACTTGTATTCGATCTGTTTTAGTTCCTCGTTGGCTTTTATGATTTTTTCGCTTAAAGTGGCACGGTAGCTGTCGAAACGGGCAGCTATGCCAGCGTCGCTCAGCGCAAGCATCTCTACTGCAAGGATAGCGGCATTGAGTGCCCCGTTGATACCCACAGTGGCTACTGATATGCCCGGAGGCATCTGCACGATTGACAGAAGTGCATCCTCACCCTGAAGTGTGGAGTTGATGGGTACACCGATAACCGGCAGTGTTGTCATAGCCGCAATCACGCCCGGGAGTGCGGCTGCCATTCCGGCTGCTGCGATTATGACCTTGAGTCCGCGGCCGCGTGCATTACGAGCGAAGTCCTCTACGGCTGATGGTGTGCGGTGTGCGCTCAGTGCGTGCATTTCGAAAGGCACTTCCATCTCGTCGAGGAAAGCTGCAGCTTTCTTTAATATGGGCAGATCGGATGTGCTGCCCATGATGATGCTTACTAATGGAGTCATATTTTATTGGTTGTTAGAGTTGTTCAAAATATATGAGGTCAGCCGAAAACCACCATCATTGCGGTGACGCATAAGCCTGCTACCGCAATGCCTGCTATGATCTGACCTATTGTATGGGCTTTGAGTATCAGTCTGGACGATCCTACTGCACCGGTGATAAGCACAGCACCTGTGATCCACGGAAGGAAAAACAGGTCGCTGAGTCCGGTGATCGCAATATAGAGGATGAATGCCAGCATGCCTCCGCATGCTGCGGCATGGGCGCTGATTTTCCATTTGAAATTTATGATGAACGCGCAGATACAACTGAGCGCGACACCCATGAAGAACCCGGAGAGCCATGACGGGGCATGCACGCGGGCCAGATACCAGGCACACAATATATAGGACACGATGGCCACGGGATAAAGATAGATACGCTGGCGTCTGTCGCGCACACGGGTATCAGATACTTTTCCCAATCTCACCGCTCCAAGCAAAGCCGCCAATGGCAGAAAACATGTGAGCAGTAATATCACGATAGCAGATGTCAGCCTCGCTCCTTCCGGAGCGGCGGACAATCTTGTTGCCCAAAATGCTATCATCGCACAGTATGAGGGCATGAGCAGTGGCGAGAATGCGGCGGAAATGGCTGAGGCGAATTTTTCAGACGCCGGTCGTGTGTCCGGTGCATTTTCCGGTTGAGGAGTTTTATTTATGGCGCTTGCCGTCCGTTCAGCAGCCTGTGTCGTTGTGTATAGTGATCCGGTTGGATTGTTGTCGAATTCCATGTCTGTTTGTCTGTGGATATATTCATGAAAGATGAATCGTGTAGAGGGATGTCTAAACCTGTCTTCGCAGTCTGGCTACCGGGACTCCGAGTTTTTCTTCCCTGTACTTTGCGATTGTACGCCTTGCCAGATCGAAGCCTTTTTCTTTCATCATCTGGCGTAAGGTCTCATCGGGGTAGGGGTGTTGAGGGTCTTCGCTGTCAATAATAGCTTTCAGGGCTGAAAGCACGCGATGCAGAGAGCCCGAGCCTGAATTGTCGGCCTGGGTACGTTCGCTGAAAAACATTTTAAGGGGATATACCCCGCCCGGTGTATTTACGTATTTCCCGGCTGTCGCACGGGATATTACGGAAAGATCGTCGCCTGTTATCTGCGCTATGTCGCGTAGAACCATAGGATGTATCTTCTCTTTTTCTTCGGATAGGAAAAAGTCGCGTTGCAGATATGCGATCGCTTTCATTGTCCTGATAAGGGTGCGTCCGCGCATCTGCAGAAGTTTGATCGTGTTCGATGCTTCGTCGTGGTGATGACGTATGAAGTCATCGTTTTTTGTCCGGATATTGAAAGATTCGGCTATCGACAGTTCCGGTATGTCGGATGTAAGACTTACAGTGATATTGCCGTTGTCGTCTATATCGAGGTTGAAATCGGGGACTACTACAGAGGAAGCGCGTTCCATGCGGTCGCCTCCGGCAAATTGCGCACCCGGTTTGGGATTGAGTGAGCGAATCAGTTCGTCGGCATTTCGCAGACGTCCTGTGTCAAGACCTGAGGCAGAGCGTAGCATGTCGAGGCGGCGGCGGCTGTACAGGTCATAGTGATTCTCCAGCAGCGATATGGCATCCTTGTTGGCCTGATCTTCCAAATTGCGTGATCTCAGTTGTATCAGCAGGCATTCTCTGAGGTCTGCTGCACCCACCCCGGGAGGATCAAGACTTTTTATAAGATTCAGGGCGTCCGCTATTTCCTCCGTGGAGATTTCGCCTCCGGTGTTGAATGCGATATCGTCTGCAATGTCTTTGGGAGATCTTGAAATACGGCCGTTGCCGTCGATTTCGCCAAGCAGGTACTCTGCCAGCGCTAATGTGCGGTCGTCTGCATCTGATTCGGATAATTGTTTCTCCAGATGTGTCGTAAGGGTATCTTCCGAACTGTCGGTCGCAACTGCAGATATCCAGGCATCTGTATTTCTGGCAGTCGGTTTATCGGTATAATCCTCATGATTGTGCTCCTGTTCGTTCTCAACAGATTCATGTACGGAGTCGGCTACTTCGAGAGCTGGATTGTCTTCAATCGCGCGCCGTACGGCATCTTCGATTTCAGGAGTGGTCATTTCAAGCATCCGCACATATTGGACTTGCATCGGCGCGAGCTTCTGCTGCATCCTTTGTTCCTGAATATTGCGGGTCTGTCGTTCCATGAGAAAATTATAGTTCTTACAAAATTACAAACAATGTGCTTCACGTGCCAACATATACAGTTTTTTTAACAGTCATATTTGTAGTGCAAAAGAGCAGGCCGGACAGATTGATGTTTTCTGTCCGGCCTGCTCAATTAAATTATGTCTTCAGATTATTTGTCGAGAGCCTCGTATTTGGAATGCTGGCTCTTGAATTCAGGAACAAGGCTTTTCATCGTGGAAACGATTGTCATGTCGTCGGCACAATGCGATGTGCTTATCATCTGGCATATAGTAGCGTTTACATCCGAGTAGTCATATTCGCGTACTTTGGCGATCTTGATCTTGTTGTGGTATGTCGGCAGCGTGATTTCCTTGTCGTTGAGTACTTCCTCGTAGAGTTTCTCGCCGTCGCGGAGACCTGTGAATTTTATCTCAACGCCTTTAGCTCCGGACAGTTGTATCATACGGCGTGCAAGTTCGGCGATACGTACCGGTTTGCCCATGTCGAACACGTAAATCTCACCACCGTTGCCCATTGTTCCAGCTTCAAGCACAAGCTTGCAGGCTTCGGGAATCAGCATGAAGAAGCGGATAATATCGGGGTGTGTCACAGTGACAGGGCCACCTGCTTTTATCTGCTGCTCGAACAGAGGTATCACAGAGCCGTTTGAACCGAGTACGTTTCCGAAGCGTGTGGTGATAAATTGTGTGGATCCGCTGACTTTGCCTTCCTTGATCGCTTTGTCAAGAGCCTGGACATATATCTCGCAGATGCGCTTGGAGCATCCCATCACGTTTGTGGGGTTCACAGCCTTGTCGGTGGAGACCATGACAAATTTTTTAGTTCCGTATTTTACGGCAAGGTCTGCTATGATTCGAGTACCGTTTACGTTGTTTTCGATACTTTCCGATGGGTTATCCTCCATCATGGGTACATGCTTGTAGGCAGCAGCGTGGAATACATACTCCGGCTTGTGTTTGCTGAAGATCTCCTCCATACGCTTATTGTTGGCGATGTCGCCTACGATGGTGCTTGCATCTATTTCAGGCCACTGGCGAGCCATCATCAGTCGTATGTCGTGGAGCGGGGTCTCCGCCTGGTCTATCAATATCAGTTTCGAAGGACCGAACAATGCGATCTGACGCACCATCTCGCTACCTATACTGCCGGCAGCGCCTGTGATAAGTATTCGTTTGCCACGCAGCAATTGTCCGATCTTGTTCATGTCCACCTCGATTTTCTGGCGGGGAAGAAGATCTTCCACATTGACTTCCTTGAGTTGGGCGTAGCTCAGATCGCTTTTGCCGTCCCATTCCTGTTCAGGAGGAAGCATGAGTATCTTTATGTCTTCTTCGATCAGACTGTTGATCATGTCGTCGTTGTCGCGCAGAAGTTCTGTTTTCAGAGGCGATACAAGTATGACTTTAGCACCCTGTTTCTTCATATTCTCGACAAGACGGGCATCGTTGGCATATATCCTTGCGCCCATCATGTGCTTGTCGATCAGATCAGTACCATCCGTCACAAAGCCTGAGATAATATAGGGCGAGCTTTCGGAACTGTTGATACTTTTGGCAATTGCAACGCCTCCGTTTTTTGTACCATAGATAAATGCCTTGACATGCTGATTCTGGTGGATTGTGGAATCATAGAGGTATTTTACCCAGATTCTTTCGGCCCACATCATACATACTGCTATTATAGATCCGATGCCTATGGCTGCTGCCGGTTGGGAAGCGAATACAGTGCTGTCAGAGATGAAATACTGTGATAACAAAGACAAAGCGAAACCTACGAAGCAAGCCATCGCTACTTTTACGAGATCGCTGAACGACGAGAACCGGATAACTCCCGAGTAAGTGGAGAATAGCCGGAATCCCAACATGAAGAAGCACAGGTTGAGCAAGTCTGCCCTGAGCAGAGCACCCATTTGGGAAACAAACGCAGAGCCTCCGCAAGCAAGCCAGAAGCCGCACAGCAGTGATACCAGTACTATTATAGAGTCGATAGTCAATATACTCCAATAGGGCAGTGACTTCTTGGAGAAGTACCAGGATAGCGATCTGTGGAATGGATTTGTCATAAGATAATGATTGTTTGTTCTCTGTGAGAATTCATGTGTTGATTAGGAGGTTTCATGCGTGGAGTCCGATAGATTCCCCAACAAGTATTATGTGTGGCAGCTATTATATACCTTCTAAATTGCCTTGTTTGATGTATTTCTTTAATTCTGCTGATACATGCCGCAGGTGTTCAGTCTGAGACAGTCTGTGGAGATCTGATCCGAAGACACTGTACATTCCGTGTTTTGCGAGCTTATGCGATTTTTCCTTTGCCGATTTGCCGTAGAATCCGGATAAGGACAGCACATTGAGTTGCAACTTGACACCCATGTCGTGCAGTTCGCGGTACATGTCCATATCCATATATACATATCGTTCGGGATGAGCAAGCAGAGGAATAAAACCGGCACTCATTATCTGCTTCAATACGTCAGTCAGATTCATTGGCGGTGAGAAATAGGAAGTCTCTACCAACAGGTGGTTGTCGTAGATAGGGAGGAAATCCAATTTTTCCAACCGCTCGAGAAACAGATTGTCTAACATGTTTTCCGATGCGAGATCAAGAGTCAGGCAACCTTTGTACTCCGCTTTAAGTTCTGCGAAACGTTTCTTGAGAGCGTCTGTCGTGTTTGGAACGTCCTCCATAATGTGAGGCGTGAGCCAGACTTTCTTGAAACCGAGTTTTTCATATTCCGCAAGAACCGCCAGGGAATCCTCCATAGAGCGTATTCCATCGTCCACACCCGGCAGGATGTGGGAATGGCTGTCTGTCAAGCCCGCATAACCGGGGGCTGAATCAGCTTTATTGCTCTTGAAAAGGTTGCCGAAGATCATTCCTGGTCGTCTTTGTTACCGTAATGGTAGCCGTATCCGTAACCATATCCGTAACCGTAGCGGTAGCTGTAGCCATAGTGACGGTTTTCGCTCATTGTGCCGTTGAGTATCAGCGACATGTTCTTGAACTTCTTGTCTTCGTAGATCTTTTCGAGTTCGGGAAGCATGTTTCGTTCAAACAGTCCGGCGCGGACCACGAATATAGTCCTGTCGGCATATTGTTCGATGATCTGGGTATCTGCAACGATCTCGATGGGCGGACAGTCAATGATTATGTAGTCGTAATCGGCTTTCAGCATTTCAATGAGTTTTCCGAATCTGCCGTTTTCAAGAAGCTCGGTTGGATTGGGAGGAATTGTACCTACCGGAATAAACTTCAGGTTGGGGCAATTGCTGTTGGTGACGATAGCTTCATTGATGTCGGAAATTTTTCCGCTGAGGTAGTTGGACAGACCTACTTTCGGATTGCCTACGAACGATGATGTAGAACCATGACGCATGTCGCCGTCGATTACAATCACCTTGCGGTCTTTGATGGCAAGACTCGTGGCAAGGTTTGATGTTATGAAACTTTTGCCGCTGCCTGGATTGAATGAAGTGATGACAGTGACGCAGCAACGTTTGTCGTCGCCTTTCATAAATTCGACATTTGTGCGCAGAACGCGGAATGCCTCGTTGATCACATCTCGCTGTCCGGCTTTGACAACCAGTTTATGGACTTCCTTGTCCTTCTTGTTGTTCTTCTTGAAGAACTTGTTCTCAGGACGTCCTGTGTAGGGAATCTCGCCGAGGAAGGGTAGGGTAAGCGCTTCGATGTCTTTTCTTCCACGTACTTTGGTATATGTGCTTTCGCGCAGATATATTATACCGATTGGTAGCATCAGACCAACTATGAAAGCAATTGCAAGTGTGCGGCCTTTGACGGGCGCTGTGGGATTATCGGATCCGTTGGGCATTTCTATCACACGCGTATTGTATGCAGTGAATGCCTGCGAGAGTTCATTTTCCTCGCGCTTCTGGAGCAGGAACAGGTATAGTGATTCCTTGATCTTCTGCTGACGTTCTACGCTGAGAAGATATTTGGCTTGCGCGGGGTTGGCTGCTATTCTCGATGTAGCTCTTGCCTCGCTGTTTTGCAGGCTTCTTATCTGGGTGTTGAGGGCTACGATCTGGTTGTCAACGGACGATACGAGTGCGCGGCGCATGGCAGCAAGGTTTTCATCAAGTTCAATAACCAGTGGGTTGGAGTCCGAAGAACTTGCTGCAAGCGAGTTGCGGTACATAAGCTTATCGTTGTAAGAGCCGATGAGCGATTCAAGATTAGTGCTGCTGAGTCCTGAATTGTTGGGCAGCAGCTTGTTGCGGTTGCTGTCGTCGCTCAGGTAGTTGCGCATGTACCGCACAATCTGAAGCTCGCTGTTGAGGTTCATCAATTGTTCCGACATGGCATTGCTTCGTGCGAGATCGATCGACTGCACAGCCTGCACGTCGGGTATCAGGTGCTCGCTCTTGTATTGCGAGATGTCCTGATCCACATTGCCAAGTTCATTCTCGATTACGGCGAGACGTTCGTCTATGAAGTTGGATGTGCTGACAGAGATCTGGTTCTTGTCGCGTATCCAGTTTTCGTTGTAGATTGCGATCAAAGCCTCGAGCACATCATCGGCTCTTTGGATCGAACGGTCGGTAAATGTCATTATTATGACAGGGATTTTGTCGTTTTTCAGGCTGACATTCAGGCGACCCTTATAGGAGGTTACTGCCGCTTTCATTGTGGACTTCTTAACGAAGATCTCGTATTTTTCGGCTGAATTGTAGACGTCTGTAGTATCTACAACCACTGTTCCGAGAGGAGTGGATATGGTGTCGCCCACAACTCCGTCGCATTTGCCTTTGAGTTCCATTCCATTGCGGCTGAAGTCCGAAAGCGATACTTTTCCTCCCGGATTGATGTCCATTGTCATTGATGCGCCGGTAGCATCATCCACGTTGGCAAGGGTTACTCTTACAGGAAGATTCTTGCCATATAATACGTTGTCGTGGAATTTACCGTCGACGCTATAGTTCATGTCCAGGTTGAGTGCCCTGACGACTTCTTCAATTATTGTGCTTGATTGTATAAGGTCGAGCTCGATGTTGGCGTTCGTGTTGCTCTGCACAAGACCGAGATTACCGAAATCGCCCATATCAGATATGGATTTGCCGTTCGATTCCTCTTTTACAAGAATGGATGCGGATCTGGTGTAGATGGCCGGAGTGCGCAGGAGGTGGAAGAATGCGAGGCCTACACAAATGCATACCGAAGCGACTATCCACGGCCAGTTGCGTAGCGACATGTACAGTACATCCTGGATGCGTACCTGTGAGTTCTGGAACTTAGACTCTTTAGCGGAGATATTTTCTTCGTGTTCAGACATAGTTGATGTGCTGTTTGTTTTTTGTCTATCGGAAAATTAATACGGCGATGGTCATTGCAAGTGATGCCACTGACATCCAGAATGTGGCGGTCAGGGCTGTGTTGCCGTTTGTAGTAGTCTGTCGTTTGCGGACGTCGTTTGGCTCTACGTATACGACATCATTCTGCTGAAGGTAGTATGCCGGCGAGTTGAACAGTTGGTCGGGATCGGTGAGATCAAGGCGGTATGCTGTCTGCTTGCCGTTTTCTTCGCGCAACACGAGCACATTTTCGCGTTTTCCCTGTATTGTGAGGTCTCCGGCCATGAGTACTGCCTGCAGCACGGTCAGCCGGTCTTTGTTGATCTCGAACTTTCCGGGGGCATTGACTTCGCCACCTACGTATATCGCGGTGTTTTCATATTCAACGATCACGACGGGATTCTTGACAAGATCTTTCTCCGTGAGTTCCTTTTCGATGTATTTGGCTACTTCGGCACGTGTCAGGCCGGCAACGTGGATTTCGCCAAGCATCGGAAAGTTTATATATCCTTCCGGATTGACAGTGTACGACGGACGATCTGTTCCGGCAGTTTGCGGCGACCTGAGGTTGAAGAGATTGTTGAGTTCTTCTCTTTGAGTGGAAACAATGATGTCGAGTTTATCTTCCGGCCGTACTTTTATTGTAAGCGGATTGGACACGTTTGAAGATTCTTTGTCGGTTAGCCCCTGAACGTAGGTTATATCTTTGGGTGCTGAACAAGCCCCGAGAATCAAGGAGGCTGTGATCATCATGCCTGAGAATATGTGACGGACTTTCATCTTTAAATCAAGTATAATGTGTTTCTTTATTAATTACGGCAGCAAAAATATCGAGAATGTTCTGTTAATGTGCTATTTAGAAATGACTATTGATCAAATGCGCCTTTTGGCTTTATGCGCTGAGATGATAGAAATTCCCGATAGATAATATATGCAGATGCAAAATTACGATATTTTTGGTCTTTAACCAAAACAAATGTAGAATCTTATGCATTTTTATTACATTGGATTGTGGTTATCATGTGTGCCGGTTCATACTGAGGCTATGTTGCAAATTTAGCTAAAACGCATCGTTTTACCCCCCCCCGATTTGTTAAAATTGGTTAATATTAAAATGTCTGCGCTTTTTATTTGCAATCTGCCGGAATCGGATTGTTGCCGGACGCACAGTGAACCAACGTCTGAAATCGAACAATTGTTTATTTATGGATAATTTAAATTCATCATTGAAAAGGATTAGTTTTGTCGGGCTTCTTACTGCAGTCGGAATCGTATTCGGCGATATAGGTACATCTCCATTGTATGTGATGAAGGCGATTGTAGGTGCGAATCCTGTATTTGATGCCGATTATATAACCGGTGCTGTGTCGTGTGTGATATGGACGCTGACGTTGCAGACCACGGTAAAGTATGTGCTTGTGGCTTTGAATGCGGATAATCATGGAGAGGGGGGCATACTGGCGCTATATGCGTTGCTCAGGAAGCTGAGGAAACGTTGGGTGTACCTTGTGGCTGCCATAGGTGCGGCTGCACTGATTGCGGATGGTGTGATCACCCCTGCGATTACTGTGAGTTCGGCTGTGGAAGGTCTCAGATTTATGTCGGAGGATTTTCCTGTGGTGACAGTCGTGGTCTGTATTATAATCGGAATATTCGCAATGCAGAGAGCGGGTACTGGAGCTATCGGTAAACTGTTTGGTCCGTTTATGCTTGTCTGGTTTCTTATGTTGGGCGTTTTCGGATTTTTAAGCATACCGGATGCTCCGTATATATTGCGTGCGTTCAATCCTATCTATGCAGTCAGGTTGCTGGTGGATTATCCCGGATGGTTTCTTGTTCTCGGTGCGGTCTTTCTGTGTACAACCGGTGCGGAGGCTTTGTATTCGGATCTGGGGCATTGCGGCAGGGGGAACATTGAGTATAGCTGGATATTTGTAAAGGTAATGCTTATTGTCAACTATCTCGGACAGGGCGCGTGGTTGATAGCTCACATTGGCATGGATATGTCGGCAGTAAATCCTTTCTACGCCATTGTGCCCGGGGCGTTGTCTATGTTTGCTGTGATAATGTCGACCGGAGCGGCAGTGATAGCAAGCCAGGCGCTGCTTAGCGGTTCGTTCACAATATTCTCGGAGGCCGTTAGCCTCAATCTGTGGCCGAGGCTACGGATAATTTATCCCGGCGATGTCAAAGGTCAGCTATATGTACCCTCGGTGAACTGGTGTCTGCTTGCTGGATGTCTTCTTACGGTGCTGATTTTCCGTGACTCCTCTCATATGGAAGCGGCTTACGGACTTGCCATCACTATAACCATGCTTATGACAACCGTATTGCTTACACTTTGGTTAAGGATGACAGGCAAGAATATCGTGTTTATAGTGATATTTGCCTCGGTCTATCTCTGTCTTGAGGGTGTGTTCTTTGTGGCAAATATTGCAAAATTCGTTCATGGTGGATGGTATACCTTTATTCTCGCTCTATTGACAGGAACAATAATGGTGATATGGTATAAGGCGCATCGCAGACGTGCCGGATTTATAGACTACAGAAAGATCTCGGACTGCGCGGACATGATATGTGATATAAAGAATGACAGCGATATACCCAAGTATGCATCCAATATTGTGTATCTTACCAAATCTGACAATTCCGCATGTGTTGAGAGTAAGATTGTATATTCCATTGTGAATAAGCAGCCAAAAAGGGCTGACCACTATTGGTTTCTGCGCATCGAGAATGTAGATGCGCCGGATACTCTCGAATATACGGTAGATATAGAAGTCCCGCACACGATTTACAAGGTATGCATGCGCTTTGGCTACCGTGTGGAACCAAAAGTGAGTGTATATTTCAGGCAGATTGTGGAGGATCTTGTGGCGGCCAAGGATCTTGATCTGACGAGTAGCTATCCTTCGCTCAGAAGAAGGGGAGTGGCGGGAGATTTCAGGTTTATAATACTTCACCGCATTTTTTCAGTCAACAGCACGTGCGGCAGATATGATGCATTCCTGATGAAATGCTATGAGCGCATCAGACGGATGGGGCTGTCGGACCGCGTGGCGCTCGGGCTTGATACCAGCATTGTCACTACAGAGACAGTGCCGCTTATAATCAATGTGGATGTGCCGAGACGTATAGTGCGTGTGGATTAATCTACAATTCTTCTGTCGGATCATCGTCTTGCTGTTCGAATTGCTCAGGCAGGTTTTTCGATGCTTTTGCGCCCATTGCACGCAGATCTTTCGCGGTTTTGATAAGATTTCCTTTGCCTGTCTCAATCTTTTTAAGAGATTCTTCGTAGGCTGCTGATGCCGAGTCTATGGCTTTCTTTATTTTTGAAAGGTCGTTCAGGAAGCCTACGAACTTATCATACATTGCGCCTGCTTTGCGTGCTATCTCTACGGCATTGCGGCTCTGACGGTCGTGTTGCCATAGCTGTTCGAGCAGTTTCATAACCGATATCAGATGGGTTGGGGAGATTACCACCACACGGTTGTCGTAGGCGTATTGCCATAGATCGGTGTCGTGCTGCATGGCTGCTATGTAGGCGCTTTCGTTGGGGATGAACATCATCACAAAGTCGGCTTTCCGATTACCTATATAGTCCTGGTAGTTCTTGTTTTTCAGTTCGTCGATATGCTTGCGCACACTCATAGTATGTGCGTCAAGGCATTGTTTCTGTTGTTCGGCGCTTTCGGCATTGACGGATCTTACATAATCGGTGAGCGAGACCTTTGAGTCGATCACTGCACAGCGCCCGTCGGGATAATTCACTACAACGTCGGCTCTGAGGCGTGCGCCTTCGTCGGAAGTTGTGCTTTCCTGAATTACAAATTCACGCCCTTTCTCAAGACCAGAGCGTTCGAGTATGCTTTGCAGGATCATTTCGCCCCAGTCGCCCTGTATTTTTGAATTGCCACGAAGTGCTCTCGACAGTTCGCGGGCTTCGTTGCCTATATTCTGGTTCAGTGCCACAAGTTCCTGTATGTGTTTGTCCAAGGCGAATCTCTCACGGCTTTCCTTCTCATAGCTTTCGGCGAATGTACGCTTGAACTGCTCGATATTCTCCTTCAGTGGCGCTATAAGTTCGGTTAGTCGGTTTTCATGCTGTGCTTTCAGTGTCTCGGTATTGCTGCTGAGGACCTCGGCAGCAAGTGCCTTGAACCTGGTGGCTGTCTCGGCCTCTATTTTCTGCTTCTCTGAGTCGAGGAATGTCAGTCTTGCTTTCAAGGCTGAACATTCGGCCAACAGACGGTTGTTGTATTCGGCCGACTCTGTGATCTGTCTGCGTAGATCCACAGTTTCTTTCCGGGCAAGATCAAGTATATTGTTGCATGATCTGATCTCTGTCTGCAATGAGGCGAGCTGACAGTTGAGTTGAATATTCTCCTGATGTGCGTTGTCGCGTTCGGCTTTTGCCGCCTGCAGTATGGAAAGCTCCGATGTCATGTCCTGTATGCGGTCGGAGAGTGTGCGGTTGCGCGCCGTAAGTCTGAGGATTACGGCTATGAGGCTTGCTAATATTGCTGCTGCGAGTATGTATAGTGCTGTTCCCATTATCTGTTGTGTATTTTGTACTCTACAAAATTACACATTATTTTCTCAAAATGGGAAGGCTATATTAAAAAAGCGCCGGCCTCCGTAGTGCGGAAGCCGACGCTGTATTTCTTGTCGATTGATCAGATTATGTCAAGTGGCATATAGTGCTGGTAGGGATGGTCGCATGCCGGACATTTTTTTGGAGGCTCAGTGCCTTCAAACATGTATCCGCATACGAGGCACTGCCACTGTATAGGTTTCTCTCGTTTCCATAATGTGCCTTTCTTTACGTGGTCGAGAAGTGTCTGGAAGCGTTCCATGTGATGCTTCTCGATAGCGGCGATGGCTTTGAAGTGCTCGGCAATTTCGGGGAAGCCTTCTTCTTCGGCAACCTTCGCGTTATCAAGATAGACCTCGAAACCTTCGTCGGATTCTTCGTGTATGGCTATCTGAAGATTTGTGGCTGTGTCCTGAATAGGAACTGAGTCGACGGTGATATTGCATGGAAGTGTGCCGCCTTCAAGCATCTTCATGTAGATTTTGCCATGACGCAACTCATTTGCAGCAGTTTCTTCGAATATTTTCTGGATAGGGAAGTAGCTTTCTTTCTCAGCCTGGGCTGCATAATATGTATATCGGGCGTATGCCTGCGATTCAGCCATGTATGCATTTACCAGATTCTGCTCGGTTTTTGTGCCTTTGATACTTTTGGTACTCATAGTGTATGGTCCTTTATAATTTGGTTATACGATTTGTTCTTCATTTTATTATAGGAACAAACAAAGGAGTACATTGTTTATCTGCTGCTAAAAAAACGGAGGAACCGGTTAGGTTGTCCGGTTCCTCCGTGTAGTATTGATGTTTATCTGTCTTGACCGTCCTTATCCGCAACGCGAAGTTCCGCAGTTTGTGCAGATCAGGCAGCCTTCCTGATATACGAGTGTTTCCTCTCCGCAATTCGGGCAGCGGCGTCCTTCGGCATGTGTGCCGTTGGGCAGGTATTTTTTCAAAGCGCGTTCCACGCCCATTTTCCAAGTGTTGATAGAATGGTTGTCGAGTTCGAGACCGCCTACAAGTTTCAGAACCTGATCGATGGGCATTCCATAGCGGAGAACTCCGGAAATAAGCTTGGCATAATTCCAATATTCGGGATTGAATTTCTCTGAAAGGCCTTCGATCGTGGTCTTGTAGCCGCGTTTGTTTATAAACTGGAAATCATAGCGTTTGTTGCCTTTGTCGTCCACGGCTTTAATGATTTTGCCGTGGTTAACGGACTTAGGACAGAAGATACCGTCTTCGTCGTCGGCCAGTCCGGTGAAGATCTCATACGGACGGCCGTCGATGAGACCCACGAAAGCGATCCATTTCTCTTTGTTGTTCTGGAAGCGTACCACGTCGGCATCGAGTTCGTTGGGGCGCTTATGGGTATGGACTGCCTGTTCGGCAGTGCTTTCTTTCTCTTTTTCCTTATTTTTCTTCGCTTTTTTCTCAAGTGCCACGAGCACGCCCGAACGCGATCCGTCGCGATACACGGTGCAACCCTTGCAACCTGCTTTCCAAGCATGTTCATATAGTTGCCTTACGACATTTTCTGATACATCGTTCGGCAGGTTGATGGTAACAGAGATCGAGTGGTCGACCCATCGCTGCACGCGTCCCTGCATATTTACTTTCTCGAGCCAGTCGATGTCGTTGGCTGTGGCTTTGTTGTAGGGCGATTGGGCGATCAGATCATCTATTTCTTCTTGCGTATACGTACGTTTTTCCTCGATGCCCTTGCTTTTCATCCATGTGATGAACTTAGGATGATAAACGATGTATTCCTCGAATGCGTCTCCGCTTTCATCCACGTAGTCGACATGGACGTTGACGTCGGAGGGATTCACCTTGCGTCTGCGTTTGTATACAGGCATGAAGACCGGTTCGATACCTGAGGTGGTTCTCGTCATAAGCGACGTAGTACCGGTAGGCGCGATTGTAAGGCAAGCAATGTTGCGGCGTCCGTATCGGGCCATTTCTTCATAAAGTTCAGGATCTGCCTCGCGCAAGCGGGTGATATATGGATTGTTGATTTCGCGTGCTGCATCGTATACCTCGAATGCTCCGCGCTCACGTGCAAGATTTACGGATGAGCGGTATGCAGACAGAGCCACTTTGCGATGGACCGCTTCCGACATATCGGTGGCTTCGGGTGTTCCATATCGGAGTCCGAGTGCGGCAATCATGTCGCCTTCCGCAGTTGTGCCTACTCCGGTGCGTCGTCCCTTGGCTGTCTTGGCTTTGATTTTTTCCCAGAGGTTGCGTTCGGTGCTTTTTACTTCTTCTGTCTCCGGATCTTCGTCGATTTTCTTGAGTATGGTGTCGATCTTTTCCATCTCAAGATCGATGATGTCGTCCATGATGCGCTGTGCCTTGGCCACATGTTCGCCAAGCAGATCGAAATCGAATTCAGCATTGTCGGTGAAGGGATTCTTCACATATGAATAAAGATTTATAGCAAGCAGGCGGCAACTATCGTAGGGGCAAAGAGGAATTTCTCCGCATGGATTTGTGGAAATGGTGCGGAATCCGAGATCAGCATAGCAGTCGGGCACTGATTCGCGGGTTATTGTGTCCCAGAACAGTACTCCCGGTTCAGCCGATTGCCAGGCGTTGTGGATTATCTTGTTCCACAGTGCGGCTGCATCAATCTCCTTGACAATCGCCGGATTGTCCGAACCTACAGGATACTTCTGGAGATAAGGCCTGCCCTCTGTGGCTGCATTCATGAATTCATCATTGATACGTACGGATACATTAGCTCCCGTCACTTTTCCCTCGGTCATTTTAGCATCTATGAATGCTTCTGAATCGGGATGGGCGATGGATACTGTCATCATCAGGGCTCCGCGTCGTCCGTCCTGGGCCACCTCACGCGTACTGTTGCTGTAGCGTTCCATAAATGGCACAAGGCCGGTGGATGTTAGTGCGGAATTCTTGACGGGAGTGCCTTTCGGACGTATATGGCTCAGATCGTGGCCCACACCGCCGCGGCGTTTCATCAGTTGCACCTGTTCCTCATCAATTCGGATCACACCTCCGTAAGAATCCGGATCGCCGTCGAGGCCGATTACAAAACAGTTGCTCAACGAGCCTACCTGAAAGTCATTGCCTATTCCGGTCATCGGACTACCCTGAGGCACTATGTAGCGGAAGTCTTTCAGGAGTCCCATAATTTCCTCGATTGACATCGGGTTGGGATACTTTTTCTCTATGCGCACTATCTCCGATGCTATGCGCATGTGCATGTCGTCGGGTGTGCGTTCATACAGATTGCCGAAGCTGTCCTTCAGCGCGTATTTGCTTACCCACACTCTTGCGGCCAGATCATCGCCGTCGAAGTAGCGTAGCGAGGCTTCGAATGCCTCATCGTAGGTGTAAGTTTTCATCTGGAATCAGATTGCGTATATATTTTATGGTGTAATAATCAAATGTTACGAAGCACAAATTTACGGAAAAGAATAGAATAACAAGCACGCTGTGCGGAAAATGAATTAAAAAGTTTTTTACATTCTTATGGATGTGTTGAAGAATGAACTAATTAGAGAATTACTCATTATAAATTATGGCGAGGCGATAATATATTCACCCGTCATAACGTTAATCATTTAGTTCACTTGCTTATATTTCAGCTATTTGTGTGATTATGGGTTTTGATATAGATACTATATTGGTGGCGCTGCTGCTTACGCTTGTGGCAGGTATGGCCACTGGAGTAGGGGCCTTGGCCGCCTTTTTTGCGAAGGGAACGTCTCCCCGTCTGTTGAGCGGCGCGCTGGGCCTCTCGGCGGGAGTGATGGTTTATGTGTCTTTTATGGACTTGCTTCCGGAGGCTTTTACGGAGATAGGTAGTCTTATGTCGGAGCGTAGTGGTAAATTGGTTGTTATATCCTCGTTCTTCGCGGGCGTGCTTCTTATTGCGCTTATCGACTGGCTGATTCCTGAAGATGAGAATCCGCACGAAATGCGTGATCCGGAAGAAAGAGCGGATGGTGGAGGAAGATCGGGCCACAGTCATGCAATGAAGCGTACCGGACTGATGGTAGGTACAGCTATAGCGGTGCATAACTTCCCTGAGGGTGTGGCTACTTTCGTTGCTGCGCTTGATGGTATGGAAGTAGCCATCCCGATAGTAGTCGCTATTGCCATACATAATATTCCCGAAGGTGTTGCCGTAGCCGTGCCTGTCTATCATTCGACCGGCAGCAGAAGCAAGGCACTTAGGTGGTCGTTGCTCGCTGGCCTTGCCGAGCCTGCGGGGGCATTAGTCGCTATGCTGGTGCTATTGCCTTTGTGGACACCTGTATTTTCTGCCGTGCTTTTGGCCGCAGTATCAGGAGTAATGGTCTATATCTCCATCGACGAGTTGCTCCCTGCGGCACAGCGCTACGGACATCATCATGCCTCTATTGCCGGTTTTGTTGCAGGTATGGCTCTTATGGCTCTGTCGCTGTTATTCTTGTGATGCTGCAATAAAAAAAGTTGCTTAGAGATAACTCATTGATTATATGTAGTGATATGCCGTTTGTGGAAAATAAAATGCAAAGAATCTGCAAAAAATGTGCAAAAAGACTTGCGCATGTGGAGTGAAGTGACTACCTTTGCAACCGCAAACCACAAAAAACGGTACCTTGGCCGAGTGGTTAGGCATCGGTCTGCAAAACCGAGCACAGCAGTTCGATTCTGCTAGGTACCTCGCTGAAAGAAACGCCCGACATTAGTCGGGCGTTTCTTGTGTATTATGCAGTAATTAGATTATAGTATGGTGATAGCGAGGTTGTATTGTCCATAGTTTTGAGTCTGTCTACTCTTTTGAGATATTAACATTCAAACTCCAACCTTTATCTAAATTTGCGCCAGGATAATTAGTTGTTATCCAGGATTTTTGGAGATCTTTATCATACATATATGCTGTATATCTATGAGATTCTCCGATTGAGCATCGTATTTTTCGATTTATTTGCTTCATGCCATTTGAGTAATACTTCCCCTTAAAAGTTATTACCATGCGTGGAGATTCTTGGCTTTTCATCTCAGGACTGGACTGGGAATGTATCTTTTGAATTTGGGATACAATATTATCAGACTTAGTTTTACTATGCGGTGTTTTATGTTTAGGCCCTAAATCCAATATAATATCCAATGCTTCACTTCTTTTGAATAGAATAACAAAAAATATCACATAGAAAAGCCAAGCAGAAGTTTTCACTATCAATGGGAATGTATAAATATAAGCCGCTACGGCCAATAATATTGGTAACAATAAGAGCACATTCTCAATATCAAAGTCGTTATGCCATATTCCAAGAATAATTAATGCAACGGCTATGAGGATAGGAATGGTAATCCACGAGGTGGACAAGTATCCACTGCTTATGAATATAAAAAGTATACCAACTATTAATATGTATATAGGAATTAAAATAAAGGCGTTTGAGTCTTCTCTATCACAATATTCTGAGCTTAATTCAAATAGTATGATAGTTTGCAATGCGTAAAAGAGACCAAGCAAGATTACTCCCGAGAAACCGATAAATGTTCCGACCTCATCAAAATCAGTAAACCATAATGCCGTCTCTGGATTAGCTTTGTTGTATATAAACCAAGAAATTATGGAGATAATCCAAAATAATAAAGGCCAACCAAATGAATGCTTCTTTGTTAATATTATATATGATATTAAAGTTGTTCCAGCCGTGGCAGATAGTACGCCTATTATTTCCTGTTCAGTCATATAGCCTATTTATAAACAAGTTATTAATCAGTTGATAAACAGAAAATATGGGTGGTAATTTTTGAGATTAAAATTCCCCGTATCTTCTGTTTCAGAAACTTAATTCCATCTGAACCTTACAGTGCTTGATCCGGGATGGTCGTCATCCTCCACATCAAAGACAGTCGGATAACCATTCTGATCAAGTGTCCATATATAGTTGGTTGTGTAAGTTTCACCATCATCCAGTTCGGAAGATGATACAGCGAGATCCTTAGGGCCTTTACCAAGCATTCCTGCGTAGTATACCCATTCAAGATCATAGACTTCGATAGGATAGACTGACTCAAACATAAATATCGCGCCTTTGTTCTTGATTGCTGATGGATAGGAGGCGGATGTGTAGCTGTAGGAATAGCTATCCCAGCCATTGTCTTTATAAGTTTTTATGATGTTGCCGTCTTTCCATTGCAATGTGATCGTATAATCGTCTTCTCCTTGCTCGTCAGCATAATCGTGATATGCTTTTATAAGGTGTCCATCGTTATCATAAGAAAGTGTCCACTCACCTTCCTCATACTCATGTTCTCCCTGGTTTTTAAATTTAACATAGGCTTTTGTTACGAATCCATTACGTCCGATAGTCATGTTGTAGAAAGTCTTGTCTCCATCTTCATCCACCGTCATAATGATATTATTTGAGATTTGCTCTGCTCGTGATTTTTCTGGATATTCGAATGAAATTACTTTTCCGTCGGAAGTTACGATTTCATTTACATACCCTTCTGCGTTTCTTGAAATTTTAGAGCCGCTGATTTCGGTTGGCATTTGTCCTGTGAAAACATTGTTAGGATTCACTACTCCCGGGATTGATTCCTGTCCGTCGTTAGGTTCGTCGTTGTCGTCACTACATGAGTAAAATGTTGTGCACATTGACGCAGACAAAATGAGAGATGCGAAATAATTAAAATAACACTTCATAATGAATTCGATAATCCCGGCTCTACTTGAGATTTGATTTAAGGTAAAATTTTATATCAATACAACGCAAAAGCGGAAGAGCCGCTTGCCATACCTCAAGGATTCGGTGCCTGGAAGAACCGTTAATGAAAGGTATGGAGCAAACTCTCCCGCCATAGGTATGCTATGACGCGAGAGTGTCCACTTCATCTTTCATCAGGGTTTGAGGTTTCCAGGCTTCAATCCTTAAGAATCAGTAAGACACTTTCGTGTTGTACTTAGTATGTCTATGAGTCTCTAATTGCAGACTCTGTATCGCGAAATTAATACAAAATCAATATATTTCCAAATATTAGGATAACAATAATCTGGACTTTATATGGCTTTCAACTGCGGATAATGGGGTGGATATTGTTATATGTAGTGAGTTGGCAAAGTAGGTCCGAACGAAAGTTGTCTATGACGGAGGCGTGTAAATCAAAAAGATTTTTGTAATTTCGTCGTGGATTCAATCTTATTGGGTGAATCTGTTAATACATAACATTACAATAATAAAAACCTATAAAATATTGATACCGTGGATAGGCTTATAGAATGTGTCCCTAATTTCAGTGAGGGCCGCGACCGGCATGTGATAAAACAAATTACCGACTCGATTGAATCAGTTGAAGGAGTCAAGCTTCTTGATGTAGATCCCGGAGAGGCTACCAACCGTACTGTGGTGACTTTTGTCGGTACGCCCGAGGCAGTAGTCGAGGCGGCATTCCGAGGTGTGAGCAAAGCGGCTGAACTGATAGATATGAGAAATCATCATGGGGCACACCCGCGCATGGGAGCTACAGATGTGTTGCCGCTTATCCCAATTTCGGGAATAACTCTTGAGCAATGCGCTGAACTCGCGCGTAATCTTGGACAGCGTATAGCCGATGAGCTTCATATACCGGTCTATAGTTATGAGGCATCTGCATTTACTCCTGAAAGGCGCAATCTTGCCGTGTGCCGCAAGGGCGAATATGAGGCATTGCCGGAACGCATGGAGATTGACAGTGAGAAACCTGATTTTGGCGCACGCACGTTCGACGAGCATATGGCGCGCACTGGTGCTACTGCTGTCGGCGCGCGCGATTTTCTTATTGCGGTAAACTATAACCTTAACACGACATCAACCAGGCGGGCAAACGCTATAGCTTTTGACGTAAGGGAAAAAGGCCGACCCAAGCGCGAGAGTACGTCCGTGACTTCAAAGCCGGTGAAGGATGAGAATGGTAAAACTGTTATGATACCGGGTACGCTCAAAGCTACAAAGGCTATCGGATGGTATATAGATGAATATGGTATCGCTCAGGTGTCTATGAATATAACGGATATTTCCGTCACTCCGCTCCATGTGGCGTTTGATGAAGTATGCAGGGCTGCGGCAGCCAGAGGAATCCGAGTCACCGGCACAGAGATAGTCGGTCTGATACCCAAAAGGACTCTGATCGAGGCCGGCAGGTATTTCCTGCATAAGCAGCATAGATCCACAGGAATTCCGGAGGAGGAGATAATACGTATTGCGGTGAAGTCGATGGGACTTGATGACCTCAAGCCTTTCAAGCCGGAAGAAAAAGTGATTGAATATATGATAGCCTCCTCAGATAACGGACGTTCGCTATGCGGACTTTCGGCACGAGGATTCGCCGAGGAGACTGCAAGTGAATCCCCGGCGCCCGGTGGCGGATCTATATCTGCATATATGGGAGCGCTTGGTGCAGCATTGGGAACTATGGTAGCCAATCTGTCGGCGCATAAACCGGGGTGGGATGACCGCTGGCAAGAGTTTTCCGATTATGCTGATAAGGGGCAGTCGATCATGACAAGACTTCTGCAGCTTGTCGATGAGGATACAGAGGCATTCAACCGGATAATGGCTGTATTCTCCATGCCTAAGTCTACCGAGGAGGAACGCGAAGCCCGCGCTGCCGCTCTTGAAGAAGCTACATTGTATGCTACGCAAGTCCCGCTCCAAACTATGAAGACCGCATTCAAGGTATTCGAACTTGTGAAAGCGATGGCATCATGTGGAAATCCGAATTCAGTGACGGATGCCGGTGTAGGTGCAATAGCTGCACGTGGTGCTGTGCTTGGTGCGGCATTGAATGTCAAGATCAACGCCGCCTCGCTCAAAGACCGCGATATTGCCGATGCTATGGTCATGGAGGCTGAGGCAATAGCGGCCAAGGCTTCTGTGCTTGAAGAAGAAATCCTCAATATTGTAGAATCTAAAATCATCAGATAACCAGAATATGACAATAGATGAATTCCGCCGGGATATATGTGCCGGTATTCCTGATAACCTTCCTGAGCCAAAAGCATACGATACCGACATCAATCATGCACCCAAGCGTAAGGATATACTTTCTCCGGAGCAGAAAGCTCTGGCATTGAAGAATGCCTTGAGATATTTTCCGGAAAAGCATCATAAGGTACTCGCTGAAGAATTCGCCCGCGAACTTCACGATTATGGCCGTATATATATGTACCGCTTTCGGCCGGATTATGAGATGAAGGCTCGGCCCATAGACCATTATCCGGCCAAGTCGCGTCAGGCTGCAGCGATAATGCTGATGATTCAGAATAATCTGGATAAAGCTGTGGCCCAGCATCCGCACGAGCTTATCACATACGGAGGAAACGGAGCTGTGTTCCAGAACTGGGCGCAGTACCGGCTGACGATGAAGTACCTGTCGGAAATGACCGACAATCAGACTCTGGTGATGTATTCAGGACATCCCTTAGGATTGTTTCCGTCGCATCCTGATGCCCCGAGGGTGATAGTGACAAATGGAATGGTGATTCCCAACCATTCTACACCTGACGATTGGGAGAGACTCAATGCAATGGGGGTGTCGCAATACGGCCAGATGACAGCCGGATCTTATATGTATATAGGTCCACAGGGAATAGTGCACGGCACAACCATAACGGTACTGAATGCGGCGCGCAAGCAAATGTCTGCCAACGGTGGAAAGACAAAAGGCATACTGTTTGTAACAGCCGGACTCGGAGGCATGTCAGGTGCACAACCGAAAGCCGGAAATATAGCCGGGGTGGTAAGTATCACAGCAGAGATAAATCCCAAGGCAGTCTCGAAACGGCACGAACAGGGTTGGGTCGATGAGGTATATTCCTCGCTTGACCAATTGATCCGACGGGCGAGAAAGGCAGTGGATGCGGGCGAAACGGTATCGCTTGCCTATGAGGGAAACATCGTGGACCTTTGGGAACGTCTGGCAGAGGAAGATATGCATGTAGATCTCGGCAGCGACCAGACATCTTTGCACAATCCGTGGGCAGGTGGATATTATCCTGTGGGTATGAGCTACGAGGAAAGTAATGAAATGATGGCCATGCAGCCTGAACTGTTCAAATCGCGGGTTCAGGAATCTCTGCGGCGTCAGGTCGCTGCAATCAACAGGCTTGCCGACAAGGGGATGTACTTCTTTGATTACGGCAATGCTTTCATGCTCGAGGCATCCCGTGCAGGGGCTGATATTCTTTCCGCAGACGGCAGATTCCGATACCCTTCGTATGTGCAGGACATTATGGGTCCGATGTTTTTCGACTATGGATTCGGTCCGTTCAGATGGGTATGCACATCAGGCGATCCTGCTGATCTCGAAGCTACGGACAGAATCGCAGCCAAAGTCCTTGAGGTAATGATGGAGAATGCACCGGAAGATATACGCGGACAGCTTGCCGACAATCTGCATTGGATTAAAGAGGCCGGCCGCAACAATCTGGTAGTGGGTTCGCAGGCGAGAATATTGTATGCCGACAGCGAGGGACGCACCAAGATAGCTCTGGCTTTCAACGAAGCGATTGCCAGTGGTGAGATCTCAGCACCCGTGGTGCTTGGTCGAGATCATCATGATGTCAGCGGAACAGATTCTCCATATCGCGAGACATCTAATATTTATGATGGCAGCAACCTTACAGCCGATATGGCAGTACAAAACGTCATAGGTGATTCTTTCCGTGGAGCCACGTGGGTGTCTATCCATAATGGTGGCGGAGTCGGTTGGGGAGAAGTCATCAACGGTGGTTTCGGCATGGTGATTGACGGTAGTGCGGAATCGGCCCGTAACATATCACGTATGCTTCTCTGGGATGTAAACAACGGTATAGCGCGACGATCCTGGGCGAGAAATCAGGGTGCTATTGACGCTATCAAACGCGAGATGGCGCGTACACCCGGACTTAAAGTGACATTGCCAAACATTGCGGACGATAATCTTATCAATCAAGTACTCAATCATTAAATATGAAAAAGGAAACACATTATATCAGTGCGGAACATCTGACGATCGACCGCGTGGAGCAGATAATCGAGTGTGGAATGTCTCTTGCGTTGAGCGATGACGCACGCGACCGCATAAACCGTTGCCGGGCTTATCTTGATGAGAAGATGATCTCTCAGACTGAGCCTATCTATGGAATCACCACCGGCTTCGGTTCGCTGTGCGACATATCAATAGACCGCAAGCAACTTTCGCAGTTGCAGAAGAATCTGGTAATGTCGCATGCCTGCGGTGTAGGAGAGCGCGTTCCTGCTGAGATCGTGAAACTCATGCTGCTGACAAAGATACAGTCTCTGTCGTATGGAAACTCCGGAGTTCAACTCGGCACAGTGGAGAGGCTTATAGACTTCTATAACAATGACGTTATTCCTGTGGTGTATCAGCAGGGATCTCTCGGTGCATCCGGCGACTTAGCACCGCTCGCCAACATGTGTCTGCCTCTGCTTGGATTGGGCGATGTGGAGTATAAAGGAGTTGTACGTCCTGCCGCTGAAGTCCTTGATATATTCGGCTGGCAGCCGGTGGAACTAATGAGCAAGGAGGGCCTTGCTCTGCTCAATGGCACACAGTTCATGTCGAGCTACGGTGTGTGGTCGGTCATTCATGCCCGTCGTATAATGCGGTTGGCCAATAAAATAGGTGCGTTGTCGCTTGATGCGTTCGACGGACGTATAGAGCCATTCTATCCCCAGATACAGCAGGTGCGTCCACATCGCGGCCAGATAGAGGTGGCAACTGCGGTGCGGCATCATCTCGAAGGCAGTGAACTGATCTCACGCCCGAAAAAGCATGTACAGGATCCGTATTCGTTCAGGTGCATACCTCAGGTTCATGGTGCTGTATATGATACGATAGGATTTGTGTTGCCCGTACTTGAGACCGAGATCAACAGCGCCACAGACAATCCCACAATCTTTCCTGATGAGGATCTGATAATTTCGGCAGGAAACTTCCACGGCGAACCGATCGCATTGCCAATGGACTATCTTGCAGTAGCCCTGTCTGAGTTGGCCAATATATCAGAGCGTCGCGTATATCGTCTTATTGCAGGTGTGCGCGGGCTTCCTTCTTTCCTTGTGGCGAATCCGGGTCTGAACAGTGGCTTTATGATTCCGCAATATGCCGCTGCTTCGATCGTTAGTCAGAACAAGGGCCTTTGCTGGCCTGCATCGTGCGACTCGATACCGTCGTCGCAAAGCCAGGAAGATCATGTGTCGATGGGTTCTAATTCTGCTACCAAACTATATCGTATCGTCAACAATGTATATCGTGTGCTCGCAATCGAATTGTTCAATGCAGCACAGGCTCTTGATTTCCGCCGTCCGCTGCGCACTTCTCCTGAACTTGAGGCATGGGTTGCCGAATACAGACGTATTGTTCCGTATATAGACAATGATTGTGTGATGTATCCTTACATAGATGCATCGGTTAAATTCCTTTTCGGGCACGGCCTATGCTTCTGATAAAGAATATATCCCACCTTTACGGGGTACTTGATAATAGGAATGAGTGTCCCCTGGCCGGGGATAGGATGAATGATCCTGGATTGATTGACGATGCCTGGGTTTTGATCGACGGAGAGCGTATCGTCGATTATGGATCATCCGCCTGGCGTTATGCTCATGGTATTGCGGATAATGACATTGAGGTTATTGACGCAGGAGGATGTGTGGTTTTGCCTTGCTTTTGTGACTCTCACACGCATATTGTCTGGGCCGGTAGCAGGGAGCAGGAGTTCATTGATAAAATAAACGGCCTTACATATGAGGAAATTGCAGCGCGCGGAGGCGGAATACTTAATTCCGCCGACAGACTCCATTCACTTTCTGAAGAAATGCTGTATGAGGAATCGATGGTACGCATACGGGAAATTATGCGTAAAGGCACAGGTGCGGTGGAGATAAAGAGCGGATATGGACTCACACTCGACGACGAACTGAAGATGCTCCGCGTAATACGCATGATAAAAGACACTACACCCATGTCGGTAAAATCGACATTTCTGGGCGCGCATGCTGTAGGCAGGGCATATGCCGGACGTCAGGCTGAGTATGTGGAACACGTGTGCCGCGACATGATTCCTGCTGTAGCCTCTGGAAAACTTGCCGATTTCGTGGATGTGTTCTGCGACAAGGGATTCTTCACGGTTCAGGAGACAGAAAAGATTCTTGAAGCGGCAGCTGCTTATGGAATTAAGGCCAAGATACATGCCAATGAGCTTGATCCCGAATGGGGAGGAGTTCAGGTCGGTGTGCGAAACGGAGCACTATCTGTAGATCATCTCGAACAAAGCGGAGACCCCGAGATCGAGTGTCTGATGTCGGGATCTACTATACCAACAGCCCTACCTGGTGCGTCATTCTTTTTAGGGATGCCTTATGCGCCAGCGCGCAGGATGATAGATGCAGGCTTGCCGGTTGCTCTTGCTTCGGATTATAATCCGGGTTCATCCCCCTCCGGCGACATGCGTTTTGTGATGGCTCTCGGTTGCATTAAATTGCGCCTTACTCCGGCTGAGGCATTGAGGGCAACGACTATAAACAGTGCTGCCGCTATGGGTATAGCTTCTGACTATGGGTCTGTGACGCGTGGTAAGGTTGCCAATCTGATAATATGCCGTCCGGAGATCAAAACTCTTGACTTCATTCCTTATCAGTACAATACTCCGTTTATATCCGAGATAGTGCTGCGCGGAAAAAGGATAGAATTATAAAGATCAATTCTTCGGATTATGAGGATAAAGACAATATTGCTTGGAGGAATAGTTTCCTGCTGCATGTGTCAGCCGATGGCTTATGCAACCGGAATAGATATAGTGCCGCAACCGATGGAAGTGACATTGGGGGAAGGCGTATTTGCCTTGCCGCAAAAAATCGGTGTGGCATATAGTGGAAAAGAATCCATCTTTCTTGCTAAATCAGCGTCGCATTATCTTGAAATGTCCGGCCAGACATCCGAGGTTGTCAGACGTGGCGCTGTGCTTACCGTGGAGTTATGTCCTGATTTTTCTGAGGAAGAATATACACTCAAGGTCACGGATGCAGGCATTCATATCGGAGCGTCTTGTGACAAAGGTGTCTTTTATGCTGTTCAGACGCTTGTTCAGTTGATGTTATCCCAGAAGGACAGGAGTCTGCCGTTGTGCAATATTGTGGATCGCCCGCGCATGGGCTATCGTGGCCTTATGCTTGACGTAGTCAGGTGTTATATTCCGCCACAGGAGATAAAAAGATTCATAGATGTGGCCTCACGTCTTAAAATAAATAATGTGCATCTTCATCTTACGGATGATAACGGTTGGCGTCTGGAGATAAAGAAATATCCGAAGCTTACGGATGTAGGTGCATGGAGGGTCTATCGGCCGGAACTGTTTCCCGGACGCCTGAATCAGCGTGATCCGCAGGAGGCAACCCCTGTAGGTGGTTTTTATACACAGAAACAGATGCGCGACATAGTGCGCTATGCAGCCGAAAGGCATATCAATATTGTCCCTGAGATCGAGATGCCGGCACATTCGGCTGCGGCAATAGCTTCATATCCCGAGTTTGCCTGCACGTCGAACAACCGTTTTGTAGGAGTTTTCCCAGGAATAGGAGGGAAAGATGCTTCGATAATAATGTGTGCAGGCAATGATGATGTATATCGCTTCTATGAGGATGTTCTCGATGAGGTAATGGAAATATTCCCCTCGAAGATGATACATCTTGGTGGAGACGAAGCGGACAAGCGGTTGTGGGAGAACTGCGAACTGTGCAGAAAGCGTCTTGCTGATGAAGGCCTGGAGAACTTTGAGGAACTGCAAGGCTATTTCATGGACAGGATCAACAGATATGTCAGATCCAAAGGCCGCACTGCGATAGGGTGGGATGAGGTGACATACGGCGATCCCAAAGAAGATATGGTGATAATGGGCTGGCAGGGCGACGGTTCTGTGGCTGTGGATGATTCGCGCCGTAGCGGGAGAAAATTCATAATGACACCGGCACAGACCACATATCTGATCCGCTATCAGGGCCCGCAATGGTTCGAGCCGTGGACATACTTCGGAAATAACACCATTTCTGATATTTATGGATATGATCCGGTAGGTGAGGATTGGACTGGACCACTTGTGGAAAATCTGCTTGGTGTGCAAGGTTCGTTGTGGAGCGAGTTCTGTGATTCAGCGGCAGATATGCAGTATTTGGTCTTTCCTCGTCTTCTGGCCGTGGCGGACATAGGATGGAGAGCCAAGGGGACATCGGACTTACAGTCTTTTTTCCGGGCAGTGGATAATTTTACACCTGTGTTGGATTCGCTTGGTGTAAGTCATGCGCTGTCGATGTGGAATATTCAGCATAAGGTACGTCCGCAAGGCGATGGTTCAGTAGCCGTGGATCTCAGGTGCGAGCGGCCGGATGCGCAGATATTGTATTCTTTTGCTGATTCTACATTTTCTGATAAGAATATTTTTGACAAAGAGATCATTCTGGATCGTGATACTGTCCTATATGCATCTACGTTCCGGGATGGCATGAAAATGGGTAAAACATTGGTACTGCCGCTGGAATTCAATAAGGCGACAGGACGGAAAGTTGAAGCTTCGGCCAGGAATGGACTCGGAGAAGTATTGATAAACGGGGTGCGTGGCAGCAGGCGTAATTCAGATTTTGAATGGGCCGGATGGTGGAATGGAGAAGCCTCCTTTACCGTTGATCTTGGAAGTGTACAACCGATCGATTCGGTGAGCCTCGGGGTGCTTGTCAACAGTGATATATGTATTGGCGCATCTCCGGCATTATATCTATATGTTTCCGACAATGGAAAATCGTATCGTCTTGCAGGGGAATGTCATGTTGGAAAAGATATAATGTGGACGCACCCTGCACAAGTTCTCGATGTAGATTTCGGTAGTCTTGATACGCAAGGTCGCTATATCAGGATTACTGCAATTTCTCCGGGTGCAGTCCCTGATGGTATGGCGCGTGAGGGAACGCCGTCGTGGATATATTTCGACGAAATATCGGTACGCTGATACTTCAACTTATGCGGCTCCAGTCGGTAGCAGTCTCGGCGCGTACTATGGCAAGTTCGCGGGCAAATGCCGAGTTTGCCGGCAGGATCAGTTGAGGATCGGAGTCGAGCAAGTGCTCGGCCCATTGTCTTGCAAGGTTTATTATCTCGCCGTCTGTGGCCAGATTGGCGGCCCGTAGGTTGAATGGTATTCCGCTTTGCATTGTTCCTTCGATGTCGCCAGGGCCTCTCATGCGCATGTCTGCTTCTGCAATAACAAAACCGTCGGTCGTGGAAGTCATTATCTCAAGGCGCTTGCGTGTGTCTGCGCCGATGTTTCGTTTGGTCATGAGTATGCAGTAGCTTTGATTGCCGCCACGTCCTACACGTCCGCGCAATTGATGCATCTGCGACAATCCGAATCTCTCGGCATTCTCAATGATCATCACGGTAGCGTTCGGGACATTGACACCGACTTCGATTACTGTAGTGGCAACGAGAATATCAGCCTTATGTGATGCGAACAGTTGCATCTGATGATCTTTCTCATCGGGTTTCATCTGTCCGTGGACATATGCGACGTTGAACGAGGGAAACATCTCGCGTATGTGGTCGTATCCGTATTGGAGCGAGCGCAGATCAAGTTTCTCATTTTCCTTTACCAACGGATATACGATATACGCCTGTCTGCCTTCCGATAATTGCTTATAGACCGAGCGATAAGTGGCAAGGCGTTGATCGTCGTACCGTAGCAATGTTGCTATAGGCTTGCGGCCTGGAGGCAGTTCGTCGATTACACTGACATCAAGATCTCCATATACTGTCATAGCAAGGGTGCGAGGTATCGGGGTTGCCGTCATTACAAGTACATGAGGAGGCAGGGCGTGTGCACGGTTTCCGTCGTTCCCCAGATTCTTGTTCCATAGTTTGCCTCGTTGTGCGACTCCGAAACGGTGTTGCTCGTCGATGACTACAAGTCCGAGTCTGGCGAATTGCACAGTATCCTCTATCACGGCATGTGTGCCTACAAGTATGTGCATTGATCCGTCGATCAACTGACTGTGTATTTCCTGCCGGCGTTTGCGAGGCGTACTACCGGTAAGCAGCGCTATATTTATACCTACCGGACCTACAAGTTTGGAAAGAGATTCGAAGTGCTGGGTGGCGAGAATCTCTGTAGGAGCCATCAGGCAAGCCTGTGTATTGTTGTCCACGGCAATGAGCATCGACATCAGGGCCACAATGGTTTTTCCTGAGCCGACATCCCCTTGCACAAGACGGTTCATCTGCCGTCCGGTATTCATATCGGACCGTATTTCCTTTATTACCTTTTTTTGCGCCCCGGTAAGAGGAAATGGCAGGCAGGTATTATAGAATGTGTTGAAGTAATGTCCGATGTTGCTGAATCGCAAGCCCTGGAGAGCGAGTTTCCTGAGCCTCGATTGCCGGAGCATGTCGACTTGAATTTGAAACAGTTCTTCAAATTTAAGCCGGAATCGCGCCTTGTTCAGACTCTCCGGGTCTTTGGGCCTGTGTATGTTGTGCAGTGTGTCGTGCAGCGACATCAGACCAGCGCCCTCTGTTATGGACCGAGGTAGGGTCTCCGGGATCTGTCCGCATGAATCAAGGATCGAGCAGACCCAGGTGAATATCGTACGGGATGATATATTCCTTTTGCGCAGCTTCTCTGTCAGGGGGTATACTCCGCGCATACCTGCTTCTGACAGCAGGCTTCCGGCTGAGTCGATTTCCGGATGTGTCATGGTCCAACGGTTGTTAAATAGAACCGGCTTGCCGAACACGACATATTCCGCTCCCGGATGATATGCCAGGCGCAAGCTCTTTATATTCTTGAACCATACTATCTCCAAGGCCCTTGTTCCATCTGTAAACAGTCCGACAAGACGGGTTTTCGCTCCTTCTCCATGTACAGTAAGCGAAACAAAGCGTCCACGTATCTGTACATGTGGCATCTCGCCTTCGAAGTCAGCTATATGATATACTTTCGAGCGGTCTACATAGCTGTTGGGATAGTGGCGCAGGAGATCATGGTATGTCCGCACCCCTATCTCTTTTTCAAGCACATCGGCGCGGGTAGGGCCGATGCCTTTCAGGAATTTTATATGATTGCTGCGTAGATTGATAGCTATTCGTTTAATGTTTGCCTCAATATGGATTCGGCGATTGCTATATCCATCGGGTTTGTGATCTTGATGTTGTAAGGGGATCCCGGTACAATGGCAATATCAATATCAGGGAATATATTTTGAACGAGTGAAGCATCGTCAGTCGCTGCATCATCGGCGTTATATGCCTGCATAAGTATATTGCTGTCGAATCCCTGCGGTGTCTGTACTGCCAGATATTTGCTGCGGTCCACCGGAATGGATTTATTGCCGCATAATTCTCTCATGGAGTCGGTGGGCTGGATGGCCGGAACAGCAGCTTTGTGTCCGGATTGCAAGGCTTCAGCTACATTTTGTATGGTATCCCTGGATGTGAGAGGGCGCGCTCCGTCGTGTACGTACACAAAACTGTTGTCCTCTGTATGTATCTGCTTCAGTGCATTACGTACGGAATCGGATCGTGTAGCTCCTCCGTGAACGACCGTATGAGGAATTGTAAAACCCATGTCGGAACATACTCCGGCCCAATACTCCTCGTAGTCAGGATGCAGCACTATCATTATCTTGGCCTCGGGAATAGCCTCATGAAGTCTTGAGACGGTGTGCATCAACACCGGTTTACCTTCGAGCAGGCAAAATTGCTTAGGAAGTTCAGAACCGAATCTCCTGCCGCTTCCAGCCGCCACTATTATGAAATATTGAGGTCTCATTTATGTCTTTCAGGTAGGGCCGAATGTATGGCGTTGTAGCTTTTGTCCATAAGCGAATGCAGGTCGTGGCCTTCGGCCGGAGCATGTATGGGTTCGTGTATCGTAAGGATGATATGTCCTGGTCTTGGTAATTTAGCACCGCGGCGGGGAAGCACCTCATAAGCGCCGTCGATTGTAATCGGCACTACCGGCAGACTGAACTCCATCGCAAGCTGATATGCCCCACGTTTGAAAGTATGCATTTTGCCGTCAAGTGTGCGCGATCCTTCAGGAAAAACGACCACTGACATTCCATCTTTAAGTCTGCTTTCAGCATCTTGCATCGTACGGCGCACGGCTGCCTGCGATGAATTGTCGACAAAAATATGTCCGGCCTTGCGGCAGGCATAGCCGACGAGAGGAATACGCTCGAGGCCTTTTTTCATCATCCATTTGAAATTATGGCCTAAAAAACCATATATGGCGAAAATATCATATGCCCCCTGATGGTTGGCGACAAAAACATAGCTTGTCTTGCGGTTGATGTTTTCACGCCCGCGTACGGTGACTCTGACTAATGTGAGCCAGCAGAACAGCTTTGCCCATATTTTAGCAGGATAATAGCTGAAAATGCGACCTCCGCCAAGTACGCATCCTATGATTGTGACCAGGGAGGTCAGTATGGTAAGCACCAGCACCATAGGCAGCATGAATATGAACTGATAAATGCGATAGAGTATCATGATTTGTTATATTTAAGTGAAAATGATTGGCTTATAACTATTTCCCTTTGCGTATTTCGATCTCGTCGGCTATATTGCGACCTCGGCGAAGAACTATATTTTTGATGAATGCCTTGATGAATCCGCACCCGTAGCCTCCGAGTTGTATTATACTTGCAGGGACAGCTTTGGCTGCTATTATCAGCGAGCGTGTCGAGATCAATGCGGTAATGAATATAGCCAGAAGGTAGGCGGCCAGAGGCAAGAGCCATAACCACGAGACAAAGATTCCGAGAATTATCAGTATAAGGCTTCCGACGACGAATGCTGATGGCAACAGATGCACGGCCTTGAGCGAGTCTGGATAAAGAAGCTTCAGAGTGATGCGCGACATGCCGAATACATATACCTGACGCATGAATTTACGCATGTCGACACGCCGCTTGTGATATACGAATGCCGGTCTGACAAGACCTATGCTGAATCCGGCCTGACGGATACGTGTGCTCATGTCTATATCCTCGGAAAACATCTCCCGGAAGCCACCGACCCGCTCGTATACCTCACGCGAGAATCCCATGTTGAAAGTTCGCGGGGTGAATTTTTCCAGACTTACTTTACCACCGCGTATGCCTCCTGTTGTAAGGAAAGAAGTCATGGAGTAATTTATTGCTTTCTGGGTTGTGGAGAATGATTCATGTGCAGCATCAGGACCGCCGAAGCACTGTAACTCCGGGTTGGCATCAAGTTCGCGGGAAAGTATGGCGAAGTAGTCAGGTGGAATTACACAGTCGCTGTCGAAGAATATAAGCCATTGTCCGGACGACCGCTCGATTCCGTAGTTGCGTGCTATCGACCGGCCTTCATTCTCTTTATAGAAGTACTTAACCGGCAATCCTGTGATTGCATGGCTTTTTGCAATTTCGCGGCAAGGTTCGGTTGATCCGTCCTCTACTATGATTACTTCGAAGCATTTGAGTGTCTGTTCCGATAGACTTTCCAGCAGGTCGTGGACTTCGCTTATACGGTTATATACTGGTACTATGACTGAGAAACGCGGATCATTCATAATAGACATTGTGAAAGCAGTACTTTATCGAACTTGCGTAAAACGCTTGTATATCAGCACATGCGGTTTTTATAATCTTCGTAGTTATATGAGCGTAGCACAGACTCTGATCCATTTGAGTGACGCAGAACTATAGCCGGATGCTGTATACCGTTGAACATGGTTGTCTTTACCGTGGTGTAGTGGTTCATATCCTCAAGTGTAAGTCTGTCTCCTATATTCAGAGGTGCTGAAAATGTCCAGAATCCTTTGTAGTCTCCGCTGAGGCATGAATTACCACCAAGTCTGTAGCGGTGGTTGCCTTCGCTTTCGTCCACAGACTCGGAAATCACAGGCATATAAGGCATCTCCAATGTGTCGGGCATGTGGCAGGCAAATGAAACGTCGACAATGGCTGTAGATATTCCGTCGTTCTCAACAACATCAACAACAGATGTCACAAGATCTCCTGTCCTCCACATAAATGCGCTGCCAGGCTCAAGTATTACTTCAAGCCACGGATAGCGATTGCGGAATCCGCGCAGAAGCTCTACGAGGTGGTTTGTGTCGTAGCCTTCGCGTGTCATAAGGTGTCCACCACCCATGTTTATCCATTTGACCTGAGGCAAAAGATGCCCGAACTGTTGCTCGAATGCGTCAAGCACTTTTGCCAGATCGTAGCTTGAAGATTCACACAGGGCATGGAAGTGCAGACCTTCTATCCCTTCGGGAATTGCCGGACCTATGTCCGAGGCACTCACACCGAAGCGTGATCCCGGGAGTGCAGGGTTATATATATCGGTTTCGATGACGGAGCAATGTGGATTGACTCGCAGTCCGGGAGATACACGTTTGCCTGTGTCAAGACTGTTGTACGAGTCTACAAAGGGTTTGAACCTTTGCCATTGACTTATGGAGTTGAACGTGATGTGGGTCGAGCCTTTCAGATATTCACCGATTGTGTGCTCTGTATATGCGGGACAGTAGGTGTGGACCTCTCCTCCGAGGAATTCATTTCCCAGCAGCATCTCGTTGACGGAACTTGCCGTTGAGTCGCATACATACTCGCGGACGATACCGAAAGTCTTCCATAATGCATTGGCTTTGAATGCCATTATGATTTTCACGCCGGCGCGTGAGGCTACATCGGTTATGAGTTCGAGATTTTTTCGTATACGGTCTTCGTATATAATGTAGTATGGAGTCTCCATCATTCTATTATTTCAAATTTAGCGTAGGCAAGTAACAAGGTTTTCTGAGGCGAATTGTCGAAGTTCACTACAATACGAGCGCCGGAGGTATTATCGGGATCTACCGATTCTATACGGCCTTCGCCAAACCTTTCGTGGCGGATATGCATTCCGGGAGTAAGCGAGGATGCGCTATGTGTTGAGTAGATCTTCGGAGTGATACTGCGCGGTGTTTCAGGTCTTACAGGAGTGCGTCTGTCAGGCAATGGTTGCGGATGGAATTGTCCGGTGGCGTCATGTATTGCTTTTGAATTTGGAGTAAGCCCCATGTCTGCCAAAAAGCGTGATGGCCTGCATGCGCAAGTCTGTCCGTTTCTGAATCTGCTCTTGGCATAACTGAGCATGCAGAACTTTCTGGCTCTGGTGATAGCTACATAAAGCAGGCGGCGTTCCTCCTCGATTTGTTGAGGTGAATCCTGGCTTAGAGCCGAAGGGAAAAGGTCTTCCTCGACACCGACAACAAATACATTGTTGAATTCAAGCCCTTTGGCTGCGTGGGCAGTCATTAATGTGATCTTTTCGGTATCAGGATCATCGATGCTGTCCTGATCGGTGGCAAGTGATATTTCTGCAAGGAAATCGGTAAGATGTATGTGGGTACTGTCGCCCTCCTCCATTTTTGATGCAACGAATTCAGACACGCCATTTAGAACTTCAATCAGGTTTTCCCTGCGCGATACGCTTTCAGGTGTATTCTCGTGGATCAGCGATGAAATAAGCCCTGTCCGTCCGATTATATCTCTGGCTATCTCATCAGCCGGAATGGATTCATCTGCAGCTTTGCTATGGAAGGAAGTCATAAGGTCGGCAAATGCCGAGAGTTTCCGCAGTGTAGCCGAGTTTACCGGAAGACTGAAGCGGTCCGGATCGGAAATAACATCCCACAGTGAAGCCTTTGAATCCATTGCAGCGCGTGTAACCTTGGCGAGAGTAGTGTCGCCTATTCCGCGGGCAGGTGTGTTGATGATGCGCCGCAGAGCTTCATCATCGTTGGGATTTACAGATAACCGGAAATATGATATTGCGTCTTTTACCTCCTTTCGCTGATAGAACGACAGTCCACCGTATATCCTGTATGGTATGTTGCGCTTGCGCAGCGATTCTTCCAATATGCGGCTTTGTGCATTGGTACGGTAAAGTACGGCAGTGTTTTCGTAACTGTCGGACGTACGCATTTTCAGTTGCTGTATGCGGTTGGCTATGAGGAAACTTTCCTCATAGTCGCTGTACGATGGCATCACTTCTACCGGTGTTCCGGGTTCGTTTTCGGAAAATACCTTTTTGGGTATCTGATACCTGTTGGCAGCAATGAGCCTGTTGGCGGCTTCTGTTATGTTTTGTGTCGATCTGTAATTCCGTTCGAGTTTGAATGTAGCGAGATCCGGATAATGTTGTTTCAGATCCAGAATGTTGCGTATGTTCGCTCCACGGAAAGAATATATGCTCTGGGCGTCATCTCCTACAACACAAAGCGCATTATTCTCGCGCGTTAGCAGTTGTATTATCTGATGCTGGGCGAAATTAGTATCCTGATATTCGTCTACAAGTACGTATCTGAAATATTCCTGATAGTGGTGCAGAATATCCTGATTTTCTCGCAACAGGCGTTCGGTATAGTACAGCAGATCATCGAAATCCATAGCCGACGATACTATGCATCGATCGCGGTATGCCCGGTAGATCTCGGCGGTGCGTCCACGCCGTGCGCGTCGGTCTGCTTCCATAATATCTGGAGAAAGGGCATAGGCTTCAGGTGACACAAGCATGTTTTTGGCTCTTGAGATCTCCGACTGGATTATGGCCGGTTTATATACCTTCTCGTCGAGCCCCATGTCCTTGACTATAATTTTGATAAGCGACCGGGAGTCGTTGGTGTCATATATGGTGAAGCTGCTTCTGTATCCGATGCGGTCGGCATGTTGCCTGAGTAGCCTGCTGAATATGCTATGGAATGTCCCCATCCATATTTTAGATGCAGGCGCGTCGCCAACAAGGCTTCGGATTCTCTCGCGCATCTCGCGTGAAGCTTTGTTGGTGAAAGTGAGAGCAAGTATTCTCCACGGCTCATATCCCTTGGCGAGCAAGTGCATAACCTTATGGGTGAGCACACGTGTCTTTCCTGATCCAGCACCGGCTATTACCAGTTCGGGACCATCGAGATATGTCACTGCTGCGAGTTGCTCGGGGTTGAGTCCTTCGAGATATTTTTCCAAGATTCGGTAATGAATAGAATTCCAATCAATATTACCACACACGGTTTTTGCTGCTGTCATATTCAAAGCCGGCAGCCTGTAGGGTCTCTGTCAGTCTGTCGGGATCTATGTGCAGATCGTCGCACAAGGCTTCGAGCGAAGGGTAGTCGTCGCGCAGTTTTGTATTGATATAGCTCATCAGTATTGCCGGATCTTTGGGCAGACTGTCGAAAGGGTCATTCATAATGAATTGTTTTTTATATGCAAAATTACACAATTCACGTGAATTTATTGAAGTCTTCGGGGTTTCTTGTGAAAAACACCGGAAATTTTATTATGATCGCGGGCTTCATCAGGATTTTCCCTGATCTGCCACAGAGGCCATCTTGCGTTTTATATCCTCGCTATCACCGATAAGATGATCGCTCAGGTATGTCATTGCATCGTCGAATTCAAATACCCACGGAGTGGCGGTGGGGAGATTTAGATCGGCGATCTCATCGTCAGATATGTTCTTCAAATTTTTAATTATGCTGCGCAGACTGTTTCCGTGGGCCACAACAAGGATTGTGTCGCATTCGGCTAAGGATGGCAGGATCTCACAGTTCCAGTATGGCATAGTACGGGCCTCGGTATCTTTAAGCGATTCTGTGAGCGGTAGATCCTGTACCGGCACTTTTGAATATCTGGGGTCGAGACGAGGGTTGCGAGGATCATCTTCCGCTACGGGTGCGGGTGCTACATCGTAGCTTCTGCGCCATATCTGAACTTGGGCATCACCGTATTTCAAGGCTGTTTCCTTTTTGTTAAGGCCTTGCAGGAAGCCGTAATGTTTTTCATTCAGCCGCCAACTTTTAGTCACCGGAATCCAATCTTGATCCATATGGTCGAGAACTGTATCAAGTGTCTTTACTGCGCGCTTTAGACAGGACGTGTAAGCTTTGTCGAAATTCAATCCTTCTGATTTCATAAGATTCCCGGCTTGTGCGGCTTCCTCAGTCCCTTTCTCGGTAAGATCGACGTCGGTCCATCCGGTGAATCTATTCTCCTTGTTCCATAGGCTTTCGCCATGACGCAGCAATACTATACGTTTCATATTTATCAATTGTTAGGTGTGTTTTTCCCTGCATTCAGGGCATTCTCCCTTTATCATATAATTGATGGAGTGGGGTGCAAATCCCTCCGGTAGATTGACAAGAGGTATATTTGTGTCTTCGAAACAATATGTCCGGTGGCAGGAGTCGCAGTGGAAATGTACGTGCATGTCCGAAATCGAACATTCTCCATCACTGCTGCATATTTCATACTTCAAAGATCCGCTTCCATCTTCGATGGCATGCACTATGCCATGTTCAAGAAAGAGGGTCAGAACTCTGAATATGCTTGATTTGTCGAGAGTTTCCAATTTTGCCTCCAGTCCTGAAAGGCTCATGGGATATTCAGATGAGAGTAATGTGCGGAGTACGAGTATCCGGTTTGCTGTTGCCCGGACGCCTTTTTTGTTCAATAAGGTTTCTTCTCTACTTATTTCCATAGTCTGCATGTTTTAACTTTGTTGTCCATCATTTCCGCTGATGTCCTGAACCGGACTTTGTTTCTTGGCTTTAGTCACAGCGCGGGTCACATAGTCTGTGAGGTAGACGGTGAATAATGGAAATATAATCATTCCTGACACTGGGAGCACAACAGCGACAATCTTGCCGGATGCTGTGACCGGAGAAATGTTGCAGCCGACTGTTGACATGTTCATTGCCGACCACCACAAGGCTGTCCAATAAGAATCGACCTGAGGGTTTACTCCGGCTTCCCGCTGATAAAATATCAACGAGCAGAAGTATCCGACGAGTATCATTATAGACAGATAGGACATGAACAGGCTTGTAACAGCATTGGACGATAGATAGCTTATGACAATGGATAGAGCCAATGCACCACGGGCCAATGGAATGAAACGTACGAAATAAAGAGCATCCGCCGTCATCGGTATATCCATAAGGTTTATGATGTTGAGATACGGAATTGATAGAAGCAGGAACACGATACGGTGTCTGAAATATCTCCATTTGTCATTGCTGTAATGCAGTTCGATGAAGAAATCCAGGATGAATATGACGCATACCCAAAGCTGGAACGTCATATAGCTTTTGTTCTCCAAAAAATTAACCCTGTTGAATGTGTCGATCGATATCCATACAATAAGCAGGACAGACAAAACAAGAACTATGAAGTTCATCGAATCCTCGATAAACGTTCGTGGCCTTGAATGCCGTGATAGGGTTGTGGTTATAGCGTTCATGTCTTGTATTAATAAAATTTTATTAATCTAACGCTGTGAAAAAACGTATTGTTCAAGTGTGCTTACCGAACTTTGGCTTTATTCTGATTGTTAATTCTGCAACTGTTTTTATAAGAAAAATTATTAATCTGATTATGAGAATAGACAAGGTATGTTCGCTGAGGCGCATAAACGACTCATCGCGGATGCAGATTATATATGAATGGGAAGATGCGTTTGCTGAGGCCCTGGGTGTGAGGGTCGTATGCGACTCCAAACTTAAACATGCCTTGCGCCGTCTGTTTCGTCCTTTTTTCAAGGGTGAATCGGACTTTGGACGTAATCTGTACATTGAGCCTCAGGCCAAAACACATGGGCTTAAAGATTATGGACGTGGAGCGATACTTTATATAATAAGGTATAATCTGCCTGACTCTGAATTTGACGCATTCATGCGCTACGTGGATGATGCGAGCCTTGTATTTGTGGCGAGCAAGCAGGTCCATGACTATCTTATTGACAAGGGAGCATCACCGCAAAGATTCCATCATCTCGCCATTTCCATTCCTGATAAGTATATCGAAAATAATGCAGAATGCACACCGTTTGAAGACAGGGAATATGATGTCATTCTCGTAGGCCGTTCTTCCCAACTATATGACGATTATATATCATGCTATTCCCAACGCCATCCGGAATCCAAACTGCTGAGAAGACGTAAACGTCATGGCAAGATGCTGTTCTACAATACTGATGGAAGCCTTGCTGGCAAAACACAATCCAGGAAGGAATATATCGACATGCTGCGCAATACGAGGGTAGCGCTTTATTGTGGACCCGGAACAGCCGAGAACGACAGGCCTGATGATGCGGTGACTTTCAGCGAGGTTGTGCCTAAATTGCTTGAGGCTATAGCTTGCGGATGTGCTGTTGTGCCGCGGTATCTCGACAATTCAGATTCCAGATACTTTGAACTTCACCGTTTCGGTTCTTCAGTTTCAGGATTCAGCTCTTTCGAGAGCGCGATAGACTCGGCTCTCGAAAAAGGTGATGATCCTGACTTGCGCAGGCAATACCTGCGCAAGCACACCACTTCAAGCCGGGCAAGCCGGCTTAAAGAGGTTTTGAGCAAGCGGTGATTATTTGCGGTCAGCGTTTCTTAAATGCGGGATCGCAGGTGAGTCCTACACCGAGTTTATTGAATATTTTATGGTCTACCTCACCAAGCATAACGGTGGAGTGCACCTGACAGCCATATAGTTTAGGCAATTCTTCGAGTGCCCGGCGGCAATTCTCGTCGCGGGTGCTCAAAACAGATAGTGCCACAAGAACTTCGTCGGTGTGTAGGCGGGGATTCCTGCTTCTCAGATATTCTGTTTTTGTTTTCTGTATAGGCTCGATCATGTCCTGTGGAATCAGTTTCACGTCGTGGTCGATTCCGGCAAGATATTTAACGGCGTTCAGTATCAGTGCCGCGCTTGGGCCGAGCAGTTCGGTGGTTTCTGCTGTGATGATTGTGCCATCGGCGAGTTCGATAGCCGAGCATGGTCTTCCACATCTTTCGGCTCTCTCACGTGCAGCTCCAACGGGTTTGCGATAGTTGATGTCTATTTTTGATTGTTTCAATAGCAGAGCTATTTTGTTCACCTCTGCATCGTTTCCATCTCCCTGTGCCAATCTGTTCAGGGCCGTGAAATAGCGTCGTATGATCTCGTTTCGCGAGGCTTCACAGCAAACCTCATCATTGTTGATGCAGAACCCGACCATATTTACTCCCATATCGGTAGGCGACTTATAGGGATTCTCTCCATATATGCCTTCGAAAAGTGCATTTAGGACAGGGAAAATTTCAATGTCGCGGTTGTAGTTGATTGCAGTCTTGCCGTATGCTTCAAGGTGGAAGGGGTCGATCATATTGACATCATTGAGATCGGCAGTGGCGGCTTCATATGCGATGTTTACAGGGTGTTTAAGCGGAAGACTCCATACCGGGAATGTCTCGAATTTGGCATATCCGGCTTCTACACCTCTTTTATGTTCATTGTAGAGCTGGCTTAGGCAGACAGCCATCTTGCCGCTGCCAGGGCCCGGTGCTGTGACTATGACCAACGGACGTGTGGTATGGATATAATCGTTGCGACCGAAACCTTCGTCGGAGTCGATCAGGTCAACGTTGGTTGGATACCCCTCGATGGTGTAATGAATATATGTGGTGATGCCCATGCGCTCGAGCCGCCTACGGAAAGCATCTGCGCTGCTTTGGCCGTTATAGTGCGTGATCACCACCGAACTAACAAGAAATCCTCTGTCGCGGAAAGCTTCACGCAGACGGAGGACATCCATATCGTACGTGATTCCGAGATCGCTCCGGACCTTGTTTTTCTCAATGTCTTTCGCACTTATGACTATAACTATCTCGGCGTGCTCAGATAACTGTCCAAGCATGCGCAGTTTGCTATCTGGCTGAAATCCAGGCAACACACGACTGGCATGAAAGTCATCAAAAAGTTTACCACCAAGTTCAAGATAAAGCTTATTGCCAAATTTGGCTATACGCTCGCGGATATGCTCCGACTGAATTTTGAGATATTTCTCGTTGTCAAAACCGTATTTCATAACGGGACACAAATGTACCAAACTTTATTGATGTGTGCAATGATTGGTTCAGGATTTTTGTGAAAAAATTAGTGAGATTATCCTGTGGCGTCTTTTAACTATCAGTAATACAGTGAATTATTGATGTGCTTTTATGCTAAAAACATAGACAGTGTGCTATACCTTCATGCACACTGTCTCTGTTTTTGGTCAAGTTATAGCAGCTATAGTCCTCAGACTATCAGAAATTGAATTCTTCAAGGGTCATTGTCGAAAGTTCCTGAAGTTTGGGTACGAGAGTCCGGAAATGATCCGATGCCATATGAGCGTCAAGATTTTCTTTTGAATCCCAAGTCTCGCATATCATATACCTGTCGTCAGAGGTCATGGAGGCGAAAAAATCGTATGAAATGCAGCCCTTGTCGCGTAGCGACTTTGCCGCAAGTTCAGTGGCGGCGAGGACAACCGGTTTGCGGTTTTCACTTTTCTCTATCAGTATAGAGACATTCAGTCGTATCATGCTAAAGTGTAATTAATGTTATTGTATAGGTGTGTTATATCAACCTAAACGCCTAAAGCATGCTTACAGTTCATTAAAATAGCAGGTTAGGTATAGATCAGCTATAGTCTAAGAAATCATTTATATGGTGGTTTGTCTGTTTTGATAAATTTTATAAATCCATTTCTGGAATTATAGAATCATTACCAGTGTCATGATGGAGATGATTATATGATGCAGATACAGGCGCCTGTGCCACAACTGCTTCTTTTAGGTCTGTGATTATTGATATTCTTTGATGTTTCATGATATTGTCTTTCAATAGAGCAAAGTTAATGCCTGCCTACATAGGTTAAGGTCGATTCAAAAAGTCCCGGAGAGAAAGCATTTTGATGCCGTTTTGGGTGTTAGGCGTCGAATCGCGTAGTGTGACAACCAACTTTTCATAATTGTCACCAATTGATCTGAGATTGCCAAACTCGCGGTCAGCCGTAGTTTTGTCATAGACATTGACCGCAACTTGAATGTATTTTCGCTCCCCGTCTTTTTCAGCGACAAAATCAATTTCTTTGTTTCGTTGAAGCATACCTATCCTGATATCGTAACCTTCGGCTGAGAGTTTATTATAAACAGCATTTTCAAGAATCGATCCAATATCCATTGGGCGATAGCCTATAATAGAATTGCGTATTCCGATATCTTCAAAATAATATTTTTCGCCTATCTCAAAGAATTTCTTTCCCACTATATCCCATCGTCGCACTTTATTAGTGATATAGGCATCGCAAATATAGTCGGCGTATGTTTGTACACTATTCACGGTCCCGGCTACACGTTGCGATTTTAAATAGTCGGCTATGCGTTTTGCCGTAAAAATCTGTCCGGTATTATCGGCCAGGAAAAGCAGTAACCTCTGCAAAAAATCATTGTTGCGGATGGAATGTCGGCTTACGATGTCCCGGTAAACCAAAGCATCGGTAATTCCGATGAGATATTCATTCCATGTCTCACGTTGGGGAAGATTCCTTAAATATGGCATTCCTCCAAATCTCAAATATAGGTCTAAGCTTTCCTCCGAATCTTCAAGTGAATGAAACAGAAGAAACTCATCATAACAAAGAGGATGCACTCTAATCTCTATGCTTCGTCCGGCAAGCCGTGAGGCGATTTCGGAAGACAGCATTGATGAATTGCTTCCAGTGACATAGATGTCGTTCCTATCATCGAGACATAGCGAACGAATAACCTTGTCAAAATCCTCAATCTCCTGGATTTCATCGATGAATATATAGTTCATTGATGAATCTGACAGGTGTCTGACAATTTCATCGTTTAAATCAGACGCGCTTTTGATATGAGAAAAAGCAAAATCTTCAAGATTTATGCGAATGTAATTAGCTGTTGGCGATGACTGGCGGAGTATATCTTCAACAGAATTTAATATAAAGCTCTTCCCAACGCGCCGTTGCCCCGTCAGTACCTTTATCACACCTTTGCCTTCATATCTCAAAACCTTATCAAGATATTTTGGCCTCGGAATATTATCTATTGTTTTAATCATATTCAAAAGTTTCTGCAAATATAGCAATTGTTTTGAATATATCAAAAACATTTAAGCTCAAGTATTTCTGAAAGCTTTATGGCAACTTCATATGTCACCTTCATCAATTTAAATAAAAAAATAATCCATCTAAAAGGGTTGCAATCGCAAGGACTGCAACCCTTTTTAGATGGATTTATATGTATTCAGTTACATTACTTCACTTCCTCGAAGTCTACGTCGGTGACGTGTTCGTCAGGACCGGGGGCGCCGCCTTGTGCTCCGGGCTGAGGTCCTTGCTGGGCATTCTGCTGGGCCTGAGCCTGAGCATTGAGGATGTCCTGCTGTGCTTCACCGAATACGCGCTCGATTTCTTTGATAGCGGGTTCGATAGCTTCTACGTTGCCGGCTTTGTGGGCTTCCTTGAGTTTGTCTACGGCTGCTTGGATTGCTGAACGCTTGTCGGCCGGAATCTTGTCGCCGAGTTCGTTGAGTTGTTTTTCGGTCTGGAATACGATTGCATCGGCTTTGTTGAGTGTGTCGACACGCTCTTTTTCTTTTGCGTCTGCTGCTGCATTGGCTGCAGCCTCGTCTTTCATACGCTTGATCTCGTCGTCGGTAAGACCGCTGGAAGCTTCGATACGAATGCTCTGTTCCTTGCCGGTAGCTTTATCCTTTGCCGAAACATTGAGGATACCGTTTTCGTCAATCTCAAATGTTACTTCGATCTGAGGAATTCCACGTGGTGCAGGTGCGATTCCGTCGAGGTGGAACTTGCCGAGAGTCTTGTCGTCTTTTGCCATAGGACGTTCGCCCTGAAGTACGTGGATCTCAACGGAGGGCTGGTTGTCTACGGCTGTAGAGAATGTCTCGCTCTTACGGGTAGGAATGGTAGTGTTGGCTTCGATGAGCTTGGTCATCACACCGCCAAGAGTTTCAATACCTACCGACAGAGGAACTACGTCGAGCAGAAGCACGTCTTTTACGTCGCCGGAAAGAACGCCGCCCTGGATTGCAGCACCTACTGCAACAACTTCGTCGGGGTTCACACCCTTAGAAGGCTGTTTGCCGAAGAATTTGGCTACGATCTCCTGAATTGCGGGGATACGTGTCGAACCACCTACAAGGATTACTTCGTCAATGTCGTTAGGAGTCATTCCTGCATCCTTCAGTGCTTGTTCGCAGGGAGGGATGGTAGCTTGGATCAGACGGTCGGCAAGCTGTTCGAACTTAGCGCGGGTAAGAGTCTTTACCAAGTGCTTTGGAATACCGTTTACGGGCATTATATAAGGCAGGTTGATCTCAGTTGAGGTTGTGCTCGACAGTTCGATCTTTGCTTTTTCAGCAGCCTCTTTAAGACGCTGGAGAGCCATAGGATCATGGCGTAGATCCACTCCTTCTTCTTTGAGGAATTCTTCTGCGAGCCAGTCGATGATCACGTGGTCGAAGTCATCACCACCGAGGTGGGTATCGCCGTTGGTCGATTTTACTTCGAACACGCCATCGCCGAGTTCGAGGATTGAAATATCGAATGTACCACCACCAAGGTCGAATACTGCAATCTTCTGATCCTTGTTGGCTTTGTCAAGTCCGTAGGCCAATGCTGCTGCTGTAGGCTCGTTCACGATTCGGCGTACTGTGAGTCCGGCAATTTCACCAGCTTCCTTGGTAGCCTGACGCTGTGAGTCGTTGAAGTATGCAGGCACGGTGATCACGGCCTCGGTGACAGTTTGTCCGAGGTAATCTTCGGCGGTTTTCTTCATTTTCTGAAGAATCATCGCTGAAATTTCCTGCGGTGTGTATTCGCGACCGTCTATGTCGATTCGGGGAGTGTTGTTCTCTCCGCGTACGACCTTATAAGGCACGCGCTTGATTTCTTCCTGTACTTGATCATATGTCTCGCCCATGAAGCGCTTGATCGAATATATAGTGCGCTTAGGGTTGGTGATGGCTTGACGCTTTGCCGGATCGCCGACCTTGCGCTCGCCTCCGTCCACGAATGCTACAACCGAAGGTGTTGTGTTGCGTCCTTCGCTGTTGGGGATCACAACGGGATCGTTACCTTCAAGAACTGCCACGCAGGAGTTCGTTGTACCTAAGTCAATACCAATAATTTTTCCCATAATGTTATTAAGTTTTTTGTTGTTTGTGTTCGTTTAGTTGAATCGTGCAGCGTAATATACAGGAGCGAAGCCCTGTTTCTCGCTGTCATCAACTAATAAACAAATCTTGTGCCAAAAATGTTGAGGGCCTTTTGCAATATGCCATTGGGTTTATGAAAAAGGTGTCCGACGTGACAGTATGGCATATATTATGCCTTTTTCGTCAGTCGGACACCTTTTTTCGGCCTCTGATTGTAGTCAGATTATATCATACGTGTGTATACATATAGCGCTTGATGGAGCGTTTGGGTGTTTTCTCAAATTCTTCCTGAAACAGTTTGTATCTCGCAATGCGGCTATATGCCGGCAAAGATTCATTCAGGCGTCTGACATTGTCAGTCATTATCCTGTCAAGTTCGGCAGAAGTGACATTGTCTGCCGATGCGGTCTCCATGTCGGGATGAATCAGCGCTACCAGACGGCGGCCATTTTGGGAATCATCGTTTTCCTGAATGACGATACTTTCGCTGACGAATGGCATTGCGTTCAGTTTTGCCTCAATTTCTTCGGGGTATATGTTCTGTCCCGATGGACCGAGGATCATGTTCTTGGATCGTCCGCGTATATAGATATATCCGTCTGAATCTACGTTTACAATATCCCCTGTGTTCATCCATCCCTCTTTGTCAGTTACTTCCTCTGTGGCTTTGTCGTTCTTGTAATACCCTTTCATAAGGTTATCGCCTCGAATCCATAATTCGCCGGGGGTATTTTCAGGATCGGATGAATCGACGCGCATCTCCATTCTGTCTACGAGACGTCCGCAAGATCCAGGGCGCTGTGTTTCCCACGGTTCGTAGGCGATGAGCGGACCGCATTCAGTCATTCCATATCCTACAGTGAATGGGAAATGGATTTTGCGCAGCAAACTTTCTACTTCAGGATGCACAGGCGCGCCTCCGAGTATCAGTTGGTGGAGATTTCCACCGAAAGCACCTATTACTTTCTCTCGCACACGATCATAGATCTTGTCGTCGATCACGGGCAGGTGAGTAAGTAATTTCATCATAGGTTTGTCAAGCTCGGGCATTACCCGGGTCCGGATTATCTTCTCTATGATCAAAGGCACAGCCACCACAAGTTTGGGCTTGACTTTTGAAAATGCATCAAGTATTATCTTGGGTGATGGTGTGCGGGTGATGAAATAGGTGTGACAACCTTTTACGAATGGATGAAGCATCTCGACCGTGAGTCCGTACATGTGGGCCAGCGGAAGCATAGACACCAAGGAATCGCCCGGATTCAGAAAGTGCAGGTGGTCGAATGCGAAGCGCAGATTGCTCCACAGGCTTCTGTAAGGAAGCATCACTCCCTTTGAAAATCCTGTAGACCCGCTTGTATAGTTGATCAGTGCGATGTCTTCCGGATCAGGATTATAATATTGCACATCGTCAGGTGTAAACCTTTCGGGGTATTCCCGGCCGAAGTATTCGTTGAGGTGCTTGCGTGCGTCGGAAAGCTGTCTGCTTCTGGACTCGAGCAAGGAGAAATCAGAGATGAGAATTATGCCGCGCACACCTGGCATATTGCTATGGTCAAGAATCTCCCATGTATACGAATCGGTAAAAAGCAGTTTGGCGTCGCAATGGTTCACAAGATGGTGTATTGTCTCTGCTGTGAAATCGTGCAGTATGGGCACGGCTGTCGCTCCATATGTGAGGCAAGAGAGTAGGGTGACAGCCCACTGTGCTGAATTCTTTCCGCACAATGCGATTTTATCGCCTTGCTTGACTCCGGCATGTTTGAACAGCAGGTGTAGTTTGGCTATCTTTCTCGCTACATCGCGATACTGGAATGATACGCCTCCATTCCCGAAATCAGAGAGTGCAAGGCGTTCCCAATTTTCCTTGATCGACGTCTCGATATATTTATTCAGTGTGTCCATAAGCATAATGCGTTAGTTTTAAGAGGTTGCCATTAGCGGCCTCTTAACATGAGACAAATATAGCTGTTTATTTGTTCACGACAAAATACCGAGGGCGAAGTCTGCAACTATTATGTTGAAGACCCCGCCCTGTTGTATGGATATGGTGCTTATATTCAGCTTATGATCCGAATGTGAAGTTTATGCCCATGTTGAATGACATTGTTGCATTTCCGACCGGCACAAACTGAGGTGTCACGCGGAAGAACTGGTGGTCAGATCCAATAAAGAAGTTGAAGCCCTTGGGATGGAAGTTCAACATCCAGCCAAGTGAAGAACCGAAAGTGGAGTAGGCATAGTTGACAGATGCATCGAACCACTTCACAGGTTTTACATTGGCGGATATACGACCTTCAGTCCATGAGAATGGGCCATTGAATCTGTGCGATAGCAGAAGACCTCCGGTTAGTTTGTTGTAGAAGGGCATGTCGTATTCTGCGCCTACAAGAACAGTGGCTGCGAGTGCTGTGGTGTGTGATGCTTTGTCTTTGGTCTTATGGAAATTGATCACATCCTGAAGTCCGTCCCACATATCGTCGAGCTGCTGATCAAGACTGTTATCGTCATATCCGGGTTGGTCACTGTCGAGAGCTACATCCTTGAAGCCGTCGAACGTCCAAGTCTTGTCTTTCAAGGTGTGTCCTTTTACGGTATTGTTCCATCGAACGAATCCGAGATCCAGTATGGAGGCGGACAGGCGCAGGTCGGGGAGCAGTTGATATGTAGCACCGAGGTCAAATCCTATGCCGTAGCCGGCAAGGCTAAATGAGTCGTAGTCTATTTCATCCCATTCAATCTCGCTTCCTTCTTCAGGTGTGTCATAGCTGCTTCCTGCCTCGCGTTTGGTGGGTACATACAATCCTGAACCTGCCGACATGTTGATGTGTCCGTCGCCTTTTACGAGCCATTTGTCTTCAGACATTACGACATCCATTCTGTCGATCTTGGCATCAATATTACCGAGGCCCAACAGAAATTTGAACTTTGCTCCGATCTGTAGTTTGTCGTTTATCTTGTGTGAGTGACCGAGAGCTATTTCGGCCATTGCATTGGCACTTACAGAAAGGTCGCTGAAGCTGTAGTGAGTGTCAGGACCGGTCTGGCCGAGTTTCATAAATTGAAGCAGACCTTTGGGGAGACTCACTCCTACATCCGTGCGAGTGCCGATGGTGATGGTGTTGAATCCTCCGAAAGCCTTGAATCCTGCCGAAAGGATAGTGAGATCAAGCCCCATTGTGATTTTGTTGTCGCTGTGGATCTTGTCAAGGAATGTCTTCGCATCCACACTCTTGTTCATGAATGTGGTGAGATCTCCGTTCGGCATTTTATACAGGAAGGTCTTTACGCCGACGTTAGATGCCATACCGAGGTTGAAGTTGCCGAGTGCAGGCATTGTGATATAGTTGTATTCGCCAGCTAAAGCCGGGTTTAGCTCATGACGCATTGTATATCCGTCGAGGAAGTATGCCGATCTCGGAGTTTCCTGCGCGGCAGCGGTGAGTGTCGACGCGAGCAGTGTTGCGCCGAGTAAGCTTCTATATATAGATTTCATTGTTGTTCGCATTGATTAGATTAGTTGAGGTCAATATCGATTCCGCCGATAATTTTCAGGACAATGTCGGAGAACTTTATATATTGGGCGACATTAAATGGAACGCCTACGTGTGAGCCGTCGTTTGTAGCGTTGAACAGGAACGCGACACCGTTGAGTTCGTTGAGATTGCGGGCGGTTGATTTCAATGTGATTTTTAATTCGCTTGTTGCAGGCGCAGATACAGAACCGCCGGCGACGAAACCTTCAACCGTTGCGGTGACATCAGTCATAATGTTTCCATTACGGTCAAGGGCATTGATCTCAGGAACAAGCCTTACAGGAGAAGTATTCTCTATAGTAAGAGTAGCTATGGCTTGATTGAAGTTATAGTCTTCGAGATCTTCGTCCCAATCCTTATCATCGGTGAAATAGGTGAATCGGGCATTTTCTCCGAACGAAAGGGGAACTACCAACTGATAATCTACATCAAAGGAATAGTTCTGTCCAAGTTCAAATGTTATGCTTTTGTCTGTTGGAATCTTGGCCTTGATGTCAGTTACTTCAATTGACGAAGGCAAGGACATGAATAATTCAGAGAGCTGAGGGACAGCCACGTTTATCGCACCGGTCTTTCCGTTTTGTCCAAGCCTCGACAGACAAATTGTGGATGTTGTTCCGGCGGGGATCATCACTTTGCTTGTTCCGTAAAGATCGCCGACACGTATTGTCTTCGATGGTTTGCCGTCGTGGTAATTGGCTACAAATACGGCATTGAGGCTTACGGCAGCCGGGCATGTATTATTTATGGTAAAGTAGATGCAAGGGTTGTAGAAGTCGAAGACGTTGTTCTGGTCATGCAGAAATCCAGGAATTCCCTCGATAGGGAAGTACGAACTTGACATACTTATGTTAGGATCTACTTTGCCGGTAAGTCCGGTGACAGTTATTGTGGGTATGATGGGAGTCGCTGTGACTCGCATGTTTACGGCTGAGTTACTGCTTCCAGAGATACGGACCTGTCCGTTGGAGACAATCTCCGAGTCGAATTTGAAATGTCCTGGCTCATACAGTCCTTGACCGGCAGCTGCCTTGGTCAGATCGAAAGCAGAAATATGAAGTACTAAATCGAGCGCGCCTCCGGCGGGGATAGTGCGGTCTTGAGTAAATGTCAGGACATTATCGTTGCCAAGTGTGGTATATCCTCCGGTCGTGCGGTTTTCCATTACCCACTGCTTGGGGAAAGCAATGCGGAATCCTTTGGCGATTACTGCAGAGCCGGTATAGGAGCTGCTGGTCGATGTTGCAGATAGACGGAACTTTAATTCAAAATTGGTTCTGGCTTCATCTATCGAAAGTATCTGCTTGTCCACATTGTCGTCATTTAGCTCGATTACGTTTGTGAGATTATTCACTGTCGCAGAGGTCTGACCTACAGGAAATGAAAGACTGGCAGAATTACCATTAGCCTTTATGTCGGTTATGGATATGCGGCTGATGGAATAGGTAGAAGGCGTTTTGTTTCCGTCCTGTACCAGTACGTAGTCGCCGGCGGCAAGTCCGAACTGGTCTCCAATCGGTTGTATGCAACTATTCCCATTCTCGTCAAGATCAAGGATCTGCTTCATCGTGTAGTTGTCTGTACTGCTTGAAGGGATTGTGATGTTGCCGCCGACTGTTATGTTCATATCAATGTCTTTTGATAGATCATAGTCATTGTCGACGCAACCTGTAAGAGCAATGGACATCGCCAATGGCAACGCTGCGATACCATGCCTCTGCAAGATATTCATAATAATGATGGTTAAATTGGTTTATGTGTTTATGTATTCAAATCGTGTGCTTTCTTTTTTAGCTCTGCAAAGTTAATGGATTTTTTTCATAAAAATATGCAAAATGACTATATTTGCATGATGAATAAATTGTCTGTAATGCTTGACGTATTGTTTATAGCATATTAAGGTAGTGCAACAGACATAATTAATCCAGATCTATAAAATTTTGAAAGTCCTGAAATTCGGGGGTACGTCGGTCGGATCGGCGGCTTCTATTGAAAATGTAAAACAGATTGTTGAATCGCAGGCAAGGGCCGGTGATGCGCTTGTTGTCGTAGTATCTGCATTCGGCGGTGTTACTGATATGCTTATCAAGGCTGCGCATCAGGCATCCGCCGGCGAGGATTATTTATCCACGTATAATTCAATAGTGGCAAGGCATCGCGATATGATAGAGACCGCAGTGCCGCACAACCGGCAGGCAGATGCTGTTGATCTGGCAACCCCGCTCCTTGATGAGTTGGGTAATATATACATGGGGGTGTCTCTGATCAGGGATTTGTCGGAACGAACGCTTGACACCATTGTTTCGTATGGCGAAAGGCTGTCTTCAGGAATAATCTCTTTCGTGATAGATGGAGCGAGGCTCTATGATTCACGTAAGTTCATACGTACATGCCGGCAGTGTGGAAAAAATGTGCTTGATAAGGAAAATACGGAGCGGCTTATACATGAGACGTTCTGCGGCAAAATGAACGGAATATCGCTTGTCCCCGGATTCATTGCATGCAACCAACACGGCGATGTCTCGAACCTTGGCCGCGGCGGCAGCGACTACACGGCCTCCATCATAGCGTCGGTTCTTGGAGCAGAATCACTGGAGATATGGACTGATGTGGACGGCTTCATGACTGCTGATCCTCGTGAGATCTCAACCGCATATGTAATTGAGGAACTCACATATCTCGAGGCTATGGAGTTGTGCAATTATGGAGCAAAGGTCATATATCCTCCTACAATATATCCTGTATTTCATAAAAACATACCTATACGGATAAAAAATACGTTCAATCCAAGTGCTCCGGGAACTTTGATTTCGAAGCAATGCTCATCCGGATATGAAAAACCAATAAAGGGTATTTCGTCGATCAAGGACACGTGTATGATTTCTGTCACGGGCCTTGGTATGGTCGGAATAATAGGTGTGAATGCCCGTATATTCAATGCGCTTGCCAATAATGGCATCAGCGTATTCTTTGTGTCGCAGGCATCAAGTGAGAATAATACTACACTTGCTGTGACTGCCGACTGCGTAGATCTTGCAGTGGAAGTGCTGCGTGAGGAATATGCCGCAGAGTTGCGGCTGGGTGAGATTACCGATATATCAGCCCGCCGGGGAATGTCCACTATTGCTATAGTCGGGGAGAATATGAAACAGGCTACCGGTGTCAGTGGCAGGTTCTTCAACACGTTGGGCCGTAATGGAATCGGTGTTATCGCAGTGGCACAGGGTGCTTCGGGTACAAATATATCGTGTATAATAGACCGCAGTGATCTTCACAAAGCGCTCAGTGTGATCCATGATTCCTTCTTTTTGAGCGACAGGCAGGTGATGCACGTGTTTCTTGCCGGTGTAGGCAAAGTGGGGCGCAGCCTGCTTTCACAGATAAAATCGCAACACGATCGTCTGCTGTCCGAGAAAGCCCTTGATATCAAGATTACGGGCCTGATCAATTCAAGGAAATGTGTATTTGATGAGGAAGGAATTGATCTTGAAAAATATGAGAGTCTGCTGAACTCTTCGGATCTCGATGCCACACCTGAAAATATCCTGTCGGAGATAGAGAGAATGAATCTGTTCAACAGTGTGTTTGTGGATTGTACAGCATCTCAGGATATTGCTGATATATATGCTGACCTGTTGGATAACAATATAAATGTCGTGGCAGCCAATAAAATCGCTGCATCAAGTGACTATGAGAATTATTCGCGTCTAAAAAAAATAGCCAGAAAACGCGATGTAAAGTTCCTGTTTGAGACAAATGTCGGCGCGGGTCTTCCGGTCATAAATACGATAAACAGCCTGATAAATTCAGGCGACAGGATTATCCGTATAGAAGCCGTGCTATCAGGTACACTAAATTATATCTTTAATGTGATGTCTGCCGATATTTCATTGAGCAAGGCTGTAGAGATGGCACAGGCGGAAGGATACTGCGAACCCGATCCAAGAATTGATCTTAGCGGAGCGGATGTTATCCGTAAGATAGTTATTCTCACAAGAGAGGCGGGATACGCGATCGAACAGGCCGACGTAGAGCGGCATCCCCTGCTGCCGGCAGAGGCATTTGCAGGTACTGGTGAAGACTTCCTGAGGGTAATGAGGGAATGCGAGCGAGATATGGAGAGAAACAGGGCACAGGCGGAAAAATCCGGAAAGAAATACAGGTTTGTGGCCGAAATGGAGGCCGGTAAGGCAATTGTGGAACTGCGGGCAGTGGACAGCACGCATCCGTTCTACAACCTTAGCAGTAGCAATAACGTTATATTGTTGACCACGGAGCGTTATCATGACTATCCTATGGTCATAAAAGGATATGGAGCGGGAGCGGACGTGACTGCCGCCGGCGTTTTTGCCGATATCATAAGTATTGCTAACATCAGATGAAAAATTTATCTATTGTACTTTAGCCGATGCAATTCATAAGCACCCATGACCCAAAGGTCACAACAGATACATTCAAAGCTGCCTTTCTTGCCGGAGGTGCGCCCGGAGGCGGAGTATTCTTGCCTGAATCTCCACCAACTTTGCCAATGGCATTTATAAATAATCTTCCTGGAATGACACTTGGCGAGATTGCCTATGGTGTGGCGTCGTCTGTTCTGGCAGAGGAGTTATCCGCCGATAGCATCAAGAAATTGGTTGACTCGACATTTATACCTGATATTCCTTTAGTCGATGTATCAGGTACAACATACAGGCTTGAACTTTTTCATGGCCCGACAAGGACCCATAAGGATTTTGGCGCACGGTTTATTGCCGGTCTTATACGCCTGTATATGCAGAAAGAGGATATTAAAGTCACTATGGCTACCAGTGTCAGCGAGAGTACGGCTGTTTCTGTAGCATCGGCTTTTGCAGATATGCCTTCGGTGGACAATCTGCTCGTATTCAACCACGGCGCACTTAATGACGTCCTTTTGCGTAAGCTGAAAGATATATCACCACATGTGCACACTGTGGAACTATTGTGCGACCGTAAGAGATGCGATTCGCTCATACGCGAGCTGGTTTGTTCTGAATCTCCTGATGGCTGCGGCTATCTTACCACGGCAAATGCCATGAATCCGGCGGTGTTGTTGGTCAGGGTCATATTTTTCTTCCAGGCTTACGCGAGGCTTCTGCAAACGCGCTTAGAGTACGGACACACCGGAGATTCTGTGCTTGGATCGGGTCTCGTGTTTGTGATTCCCGATAGTAATCCTGCTATGGCTACAGCCGCACAGCTTGCTTTGCAGATGGGACTTCCAATAAAGCGCACCATTATAATGCCGGAGCAGAAGATCGCGCGCTACGGGCGTTATCTGGAAGATGGTGAGATAGGTGTGGCTATAGCGACGTTTCCTACGAGGACTCCGGCAGTGGGAACGTTGCCTTCGCAAGGAATCAGGATCTCGGCTACACTTCCTGCATTAAAGAAATTTGTATTATCGGCGGTATGCAATAAGGCTTCTGCTTTGTGAATATACCCGGTTTAATTATTAATAGTTAAGATTATGTCAAACAAAAGAAATCTGAAAAAGTATATCCGTAGGGTATGCGGTGATCTTGCTGCTGAAATTGTATATGCAGCTAATGTCAACGAAGAATATTCGATTGATAAAGTCCGTAATATTGTAGGCAAGATTGCAGAACTACAGTGTGTGGCACTTGATCGTGCAACTTTTGCATATGATAAGGTGGCGCGTGATTTTGATAACGCAAAAGAGTATAATAAAGCTAAAGCCGCATATAATAAGAAAGCCTACAAACATCTGATTGATGAATTCAACGCTTCGGTAAAAACAATTGTGAAAGCGATGAATGAGGCACGTCCTAAGAAATAATATATTCTAAAGTCAAGCTCCGGGGAATGAATCTAAGTGGAATGATACTTAAAATGTTCGGTTGGCGGGTTGACATCACTGTGCCGGACTATGATAAGGCTATAATATGTGTAGCCCCACATACGAGCAACTTGGATTTTATAATAGGAAAGCTTGCCTATGCCTCAGTGGGAAGAAAAGCCGGTTTTCTGATGAAGAAATCATGGTTTTTCTTCCCATTAGGTATATTTTTCAGAAGAATCGGCGGTGTTCCGGTCGATAGAAGACCAGGAACACCATCGCTTGTCGACGCGCTTGTGAAGAAGTTCAGAACATCATCGCATCTTGTTCTGGCGATTACACCGGAAGGTACGCGCAAAAGAGTAGTGAATTGGCATTCCGGCTTTTTAAGGATCGCATATGCTGCTGACGTGCCGGTATTGCTTGGTGCTATTGACTTTGCCACAAAGCAGGTTCTTATAAAAGATGTCGCAGAACTTAGCGGCGATATTGATCAGGATATGGACCGGATCAAGTCATACTATAAGCCATTTGTAGGAAAACATCCTGAAAAATTTGCAGTCGAATGAATGATACACTTTCAATAGCCATTATACCTTTGGATATCGCATGGGCTGATGTGAGAGAAAATCTCGACCGTGTGAAGCGGTATATGTCGGCGATGCATGATCAAGGAATTAAACCTGATATTGCGGTGCTTCCTGAGTTGTTCTCAACGGGGTTTATAACTGATGCAGCATTGCTGAAGGAATGCTGCGAACCTATTGACGGACCTACACTGGATTGCATACGGAATTTGTCGGCGGAATATGGTTGGGCTATTGCAGGTGGGTATGCGGCGTCGGACTGTGGAAAGTTTTACAACAGGGCCTTTTTCATAAAACCGGATGGAAGCCAGGTGTTCTATGATAAGAGGCATTTGTTCTCCCTTAGTGCGGAGGCTACGGTATTCTCGCCCGGTGAGGGGTTGCCTCCTGTTGTGGACTTCAAGGGATGGAATATTTCGATGATAGTGTGTTATGATATGCGTTTTCCCGTATGGTGTCGTAGTGTGAGATATACATACGATGTTATGCTCGTGCCTGCCAATTGGCCTGAGGCAAGAGCCTATGCCTGGAATACGTTATTGAGTGCCAGAGCCATAGAGAACCAATCGGTGTATGTGGGATGCGATAGATCCGGTTGTGATGATTATGGCAGATATGACGGTCTATCTAAAATAGTCGATGCATACGGTGTCCCAGTGGGGGGGAGCTGCGATTTAGGGAATGGCATGGAGATTATAATTGCCGAAGTCTCCAGGAAACATCTTGAACAATGCCGGCGCAGGCTTCCGACTGGAAATGATATGGATGATTTTTCAGTAGCTTGTTCGGCTGTTATTTCATAATACCGCTACGTCTTAGCCGATCTTCAAGTTGGGGTAGTACCGGCAATATTCCGTCATTGATGAGGATATAATGGTCCGGATGGCCAAATTCGTTGTTCTGACTGTTTATGCGTGCCTTAACCTGATTGTAGTTCATGGCATTGCGGCGCATCACACGCTCTATACGTGTTTCTTCAGGTGCTGTAACTTCCCATATTTCATCGGTGATTCCGTTGAGCCCTGATGCATATACGATAGCTGATTCAATGAATAGGGTAGATCCAGGCTGCATTGAATCTGCTGTGGCCTTGACGTCGTCCTTTACCGCACCATGCACGATAGAGTTAAGAACAGCAAGTTTGTCGGCACAGTTGAATACTATATTAGAAAGCAGCGGCCTGTCTATGGAGCCATCGCTCTTTATTGTCGATGGATGTATCAGGGATATAAGTTTTGATTTTATGCCGGCATCTGTATCCATGATGCGTTTTGCCTCAGTGTCGCAGTCATATACGGAATAGCCTGATGCGCGCAATATCTTACAGACTATGGATTTTCCTGCGCCAATACCTCCGGTTATTGCTATTATGCGGGTTGTCATGTTGTTGCTACTTCTGTTCGATAACAAAGCTTACACTGTCGGTGGTTATGTATACATTGCGCAGTTCGTCAGGTACATGAGTGAGTTGCAGTGGCAGTTTGCCTGAGCCTTTGCGCGCTCCGCTGTAATCAGCTTCCACTAAGAACTCGGGAAGTACCTCATTGTATAATCCCATCGGCACCATATACGTGACCTCGACCATAGCAGGGAATGTGGTGATATTTGTGCCGGCAGGAGCGTTTTTGACCTGAACGAGCACTTTCCTTGTCTTTGATATCAGAGACTCAACCTGAATATCAACGTCGATTTCCGAAGGCTCGACTCTTGACAAAGGTGGTGGTGCTATGAGTTTTACTTTTATTTTTTCTGAGTGATCAAGATTATCGTATCTTATCGGCTCTGTATAGACTGTTGTTATATTTGACGCAAGCGGAGCTACCGTATACACGAGCACACTGTCGGTAGCTGATTCCGGTGCGTGGGATAGTGTATACTGTGTGGCAGTCGTGATCTTAGCATCGATAGTTATAGGAAGCATCACCGGTTTTCTGTCGGTATAGTACATGTTTATGGAATCAGGGGTTACGCTGAGTACCTGCGCGTCTGAACCAAATTGTGTACGTACCAATCCGCGTAGTTCTGTCTCGCCAAGACTTATTCTGTTGCCTCTGTGGAATGTCCGGAAGTCAATATCGACACACGGTTCTCCTGTGAACTTGTGTTTCAGGATCTGTGAGCCGTGAGTTCTTACAGATACATTTATTGCTTCAGGCAACTCGGACACAATGGTAATTGAATCAGGTTTATGAGTGACCTTAACCTGACATCTTACATCCCGTTGGATATCCTCATTAAGCACAAGCACAGCCCACAGCACGGCCGACAGACATAGAAAAGCGAGAAATGTCAGTAGATTCTTACCGGCCTTGGTGCGTAGTTTTGCCTTTACTGATTGAGTTACTTCCTTGAGCATGACAAATGAATATGCGGATTTTTGAAAAAATGCAGCCCGCGACGCAGCCATAGGCATAGTCGCGGGTTGTTTAGAGTCTTGCAGTTATAGCTTGAAGCTATTATTTAGACGCATTGGCGTCCTGCTGGGCAGCCTGGTTGGCATCAGCCGCACTTGGATACACAGATCCCTTGTCCACAGTGATTTTTACGCCCTGCGCGATCTCTACGACAATGTTTGTAGGGCGCACTTCGCAGATCTTGCCATAGATTCCACCGGCAGTGACTACGTTGTCGCCTTTCTGAAGACCATCGCGGAATTTGCGTATTTCTTTCTGTCGCTTCTGCTGGGGACGAATCATAAAGAAATAGAAAATCACGATCAGAGCGACAATCATAAAGATGCCGGAGAAACCGCCGCCTGCGGGAGATGCTTGAAGAAGAATCATAATTGATATAGTGTTAATTGGTGTTTATTGTGTCGTTTTTTATTGTTTTGAGATGATGCCTTCTTCCCTGAGATAGTTGGCTACGGAGAACAGAATGCCGTTGACAAACTGTCCGCTTCGGTTCGTGGAATAGGTATTGGCAATCTCCACATACTCGTTCATTGTCACAGCCAATGGAATCTCGGGATAGTTGATGAGTTCGGTTATGGCGCATACCATGACCACTATATCCATGAAAGCAAGGCGTTCGCTATCCCACTGTTCGGTGTTCAGGAAACGGTCGATGTATGACCTGTATTGCTCAAAGTTTGTGACGGCTGTGGCAAACAGTTCCGGTCCGAATTCTGAATCCTCCTCGTCTTTATACTGAGGAAGCATAGTTACTCCAGCCGATCCGTCAGGGTCGTAGCTTATCTGGCGAATTGTCTTGAGCACGAATGTCCCCATTATGGACAGATCGTCGTTCCAGAACAAAGAACTGTTTTCAAGAGCCTCGGCGAAAGTATCGGATTCAAAAATAACATACCGGAGGGCGTTGCGCCAGAATTCGCAGTCAGCCGCAAAATCGGTGGAGGGAGCAGCCATGTATTCCTCATAGAATTTGCTCTTTAAAATCTCATCGAGCAAGCTTCTTATGAGCACAGGATCATCGCTCCACGATATTTTATTAGCCTCGATGTATTCTTGAAGACGCTCGTCTCTTTCAAGCCGCATGGCTAAGGCATTGTCTATGAATCTTGTGTTAGGGTTCAGATCCTCAGGAGTCGCAAGGTATTTTCCCTTGGCTGCCTCAAGCCTCTCGGATTGCAGGCGGGTCAGTTCTATGATCAGGGCAAAAATGCTGTTATATAGCTCATAGGCTTTATCCAACGATCTGTCAAGGTCATTTCTTGCCGAACTGTAAGCCGAGCGGGTGTCGTTATATCCGAGCAACGTGTCGCTTGTCATGGCAAACGCTTTTTTCATGCCGACTGTGGTGAAATCCGGATTTTCACGAAGAATTTCGACCAGGGCGGTATCATTGGCTATGACTGTATTAAGCACGGCACACCACATGCGCACGTCGTCGCTGAGTTCTACCGACCTCTTGCGCTTGTAGTCTTTGAATGCTGTGCTGTCCACTATCGCATCGTGCAGGCGTTGGGCAATATGGTCGTAATCGGAAATATGAGATGATGATCTCAGGATAAGGCCCTTTATATCGTTGTCGGCAAACAGAGCTTTTGCCATTCTGGTACTACTCAATTTCGGGTCTACTCCCTTTACAATCTTTTCGTTGCCCTTGCCAGGTTGGACATTGTAACCTGACAACTCAAGCATAAGCAACAGCAGGTCTGTATAGAGTGAGTATGCATATTTGCTGTCGCGGGAAGCGGTCTCAGGTGCGTTCTGTATGCGGAACTCGCTGCGTGTGAGCATGTATGCATACAGCATCTGCACAACTTTGATTCGGATCAATATACGGTTAATCATTGCGATATGTCTGTTTATCTACTGGATTGTAGATTTTAAGCGACTGCAAATTTACATAAATTTCCTCATATAACACCCATTCTCTTGTTTAATTTAATTCATCGGTTCATATTATATATTCTATAAATCCTTTGATTCAAAAGGTTGTGAATGGTAGAATGTATCACGTTTGAATATCATCACAATAGTGTATGAAATCATTGCCACTACAGCTGTCGGCAAAAGGAATAGAAACCCGCCGATCATTTCGGTAACAAGGAAAATTGACATCAGCGGCGCTCGTATTATTCCGGCCATTGCTCCGGCCATCGATATGAGTGCGAAATGAGCGTAGTTGATATGGGCGATGTTCATGTGACTGAGTACTAATGCGTACAGCAAACCCAATATGCATCCTGCAAAAAGGGTAGGGGCGAAGTCTCCTGCTACGCCACCTCCATTGTTCGCTGAAGATGATCCGATCCCCTTCAACAGCAAAATGCCGGTGCATATTATCATTATAATATATGAACTCTGTATTCCTAAGTTTGAGAACGGGCTATAGCTCATTAAGTCAAGATCGTGGCCGTTTATTATATTGGTAAGTACGCCATAACCCTCACCATATAGTGCGGGAAATGCAAAGATCATGAGTCCCAGTGTTATGCCTGATATTATGTATTTTTTCCAGGGCTTGTTGAGGGTCGAAAGTAGATTTTTGGTCATCCCGCCTGTATACGTGTAATATAGAGAATACATCCCACATATTATTCCCAGAGGAATGAGCCATACGAAATCTGATGTGTCGAAAACACCAGGAGTGGTCACGCTTATATCTATCGTAAATCCGGAAAGCGAATATGCTACGAGAGCGGAAGTTACACATGCCAGGAATACACCAAGAACCGTTACGGTGGTCAGTTCAATTCTTAATACTTCAAGGGTGAATAGTGCGCCTCCGGCTGGAGCTTTAAAAATACCGGCTATTCCAGCGCCTGCTCCGCAGCCTACGAGGATCATGAGCATGCGCGGTGAGACTTTGAAAAATGATCCGATACGGCTTCCTATGCCCGCTCCAGCGTATGCAATAGGTCCTTCAGAACCTGCCGATCCTCCGAATCCAAGCGTCAGAGCGCTGGCTATTATAGATCCGTAGATGGTACGTCCGCTCAAAGTGTATCTTTTGTTTTTTAAGTCATCAACAAGTTTGCTCACTCCATTGGATATGTCTCTCCTGAGAATATATTTGCAAAACAAACCGGTTGCAATTATACCTAAAAGGGGTAGGGCAATCAGAATCCAGTTTACTGACGATGGATTAAGAAAGCCTGTCGCCGCATTGCTTACGACTTTTATCATAAATTTAAGTATAAAAGCACAGATGCCTGTAATGACTCCGATAAGTACTGATAACGTAAGTACGAAACCGGAATCCGTGACATGTATTCGCCTCCACATCAGGAAACGTATGAAATGGCGGTGCAAATTGCTCCCCCTGGTCATTATTCGGTGCTTTTTACATTTGTTGGCATTCATAAAGTTAAAACAATACAGGTGAAATTTGGTTTTACATTTAGAGTTTTATTATCATAATCTATTGCTTATTTTGTTAGATCCATGTAATTGCCTGAACCACTTGGCTGTAAAAATAAATAAATAAAAATAGCTCAAAATATTTGGCAGATTCGCAAATACTTCATACCTTTGCAACGCAAAAAGCAAAGGAGTGATGCTCGAGTGGCTGAAGAGGCACGCCTGGAAAGCGTGTATACGCCAAAAGCGTAT